>Ga0208200_100024_pt1 | contig 46333 bp, 49 predicted proteins | sample LakMenEpi13Aug08_FD_150689 | JGI IMG/M metagenome (GOLD analysis project Ga0208200, IMG submission 150689) | Freshwater microbial communities from Lake Mendota, WI - 13AUG2008 deep hole epilimnion (SPAdes) | ecosystem: Environmental > Aquatic > Freshwater > Lake > Epilimnion/Euphotic zone ...
TTAAGTGGCGGGAGTAGCGTTCATAGTCGTCTTTTGTTAACTGGATTTCATCCAGATTGGGATTTAGCATAGCAGTTGTAGAAATCAGCGCGGAGTATTAATGTTAACTTAAAGTTGCTAATTTTATCATTTTGGATTGCAATGGGCGCGGGAATCAGAAATCAGGAATCGGTCATAATAATGAACAAAAGACCACTGACAACTAACCGCTGAAGAACAGGGATTGGCAATTTTCCCTGTCTTGGAAACTTCTTTTTTAACTAGTAGCAGTATTAGCGGCTTCTGTAGCCATTCTAGAGGCATCTGTGCTACCCATACGAATTTCTGAGGTAAAGGAAGCCATACTAAAGCCACCAAAGCGTTTTAAAACACTTACTCGCATCCGCAAATTAGGACTAGCAAACCATAGTCTTTCTTCAGACCACATTGTTTCATATTCAGTGATCAAAGTTAAGGCTCCATCATCACCGATTTTATAGCTACCAGCAACGGGGGCTTTTTCGGCGTAACCCATTTCCCGCAGTAATTTACCTTCATCTGGGTTATCTGCATTGGGAACTGTGGCTAAAACGGTTGAACCCTCGTGTTTTTCTTCGTCCCATTCCATTGTGCCATTCCAGGTAACTCGCGCTCCACAGGAAGCTGTATCTGGCTCAATTTCATACTGTTGACACAATTTAATCACTTCTGGATGATCAGCGGCTAATATCTCAATCACGATGTCTGATTTACCGTCTTCTGACTGCTTGAACGCCAAATGGTGACTGGTACGATGGGAAAACCATTTTCCAGCGCTTAATTCAAAAAATTCTTTAACGTTCATAAATCAAATTATCCCCTGTCCTCAATTTTCAAAATCTCTTTATTTTATTAAAAACTAGGAAGAGACTTTAATTCAACTAAGGTTATTGCTTTCCTCAAGTCTTTGTAGAGAAATCCTGGCTGCTTCTGCAACGTTTTTATGACTATCCTTTTCTAGATATTTTAAAGCAGATACACTTTTAGGGGTAGGTAAGTTGCCAAGGGCTTCGGCGAGGCGTTGTCGTGTTAACCAATCTTCTGCTTGAGCAAAACGTAGAATATGTGTGACTGAATTTACATCCCGAATTTCTCCTAAGGCGGAAATAGCTGCTTGTTGAATCACTATTTCTTGACTATTTAGTGCCTGGATAAGAATATCATGGGAGCGGGGGTCTTTGATATTACCTAAAGATACTGCGGCACTAAATCTCACTAACCAGTCTGTATCTTCATAAAATGCTCTTGATAGCACTTCTACGGCTCTATTATCTTCTAGATATCCCAATGCACCCGCAGCATCAGCACGGATACCATAATCGGGATCTGTTTCTAAAATTTTCACTAGAATGGAATAACACTCTGAGGTTTTTTTTATACCTAGAGCAAATATGGCCATTGAGCGTAGTTGTAGAGATTGATCATCTAATACCTTTTTAATTAAAGGTACTGCATCATCAGCAGATACATGACGCAAATTAGCAAGAGCTACCATGCGATCGCGCAAATTGGGACTTTCTAACTGAGCCGAAATTACTTCTAAACTTGGAGCAGCCATTTATTTGACAGCATTTTCTTAATTTATCTGCACTTTAACATAATTGGGACGGTCTCAACTGTAATTTTGATGATTTTGGTGATTTTGATGATAGAAATCATCTCGATCACATTAATTAGAACTTCACACAAGTCACGGAATAACGAACTACTTCAGGTACAAAGAACACTGAGAAATGAGGGTTAGAGGAATATTTTGCGTAGGTTCTGTTAATTACACAAATCATAATTCAGACTTATTCTTTATGTCCGATCTTGTCGTGTAAATAACAATTATATTTTACTGTGTCTTTAGTAAGAAGAAAATCAATAAGAGTAGCGGTAGGGTTAATGAAACGACTGTTAAAGACAGCGAAATAGCATTAGGAGTATGATCATGGTTCAACTTAGTGAGCGTCCAGGTACAAAAAAAATCACCAGCTTACAACAGAAGTTTATCTATGAAATTAACACGATGTACGATGCTGAAAATCGCTTCTTAGAAGCCCAGCAAATGATGTGGCAATGTTGTCAAAATAGTAAGTTAAAGGCGGTAATTGAGCCACATATTCCCGAAACTGAACAGCACATTGAAAACCTCAAACAGATATTAACTATTTTCGGAGAACAACCACAACGGATTACTTGTGATATTGCGGCTGGTTTAATTAGTGAATGTCAAAAATTCACACTTTTATCTGCGGATAATTCCAAAATTGTAGATCTAGGACTAGCAGAATGGCATTGTAAAATTGAACAATTAGAAATTACTTGTTATCGTACTTTGATTAAGGTTGCTGAGAGTCTGCGTGGGGAAGTCATGCTAGGACAAAACCAAGTTGTCCAGTTATTAGAGCAAAATTTACACCAAGAAGAACAGACAGCACAAAAACTGGAACAGTTGATGATGCAGTTAGTTCAAGAAGCGAAGCAACCCGAAGCTAAAGCTACGGTTAAAAATCGTTAAGTTGATCGCTATTTCCTAGAAAAAATCCCCGATATTTCTATAATTCGGGGATTTTAAGTTTTGAATTTTTATCAATTAAATATGGAAAATCTATAAATTAGGAGGCACAAGTAAATGATCAATTTTGTAAATAATGCCATTGCTACCTTGGATATTTGCTTCAGTTATCTTAGCGTTATCAACCTTGACAATATTATTATTAATAGTTACTATGATATCATCTCCTTGTAAGCTTTTTACTTTCCCAGATTTCAAATCACTGAAAAGGATTTTACCAGGGACTACATGATACTTTAAAATCTGAATTAATATATTCTTATTTTCTGGCTTTAACAAATCTTGTACTGCGGTTTCATCTTTTAGTTGTGCAAATGCTGCATCTGTAGGTGCAAAAATGGTAAAAGGACCTGCTCCCTGTAAAGTTTCTGTGAGCCCCGCTGCTGTTAAAGCTTTGATAAGAGTTGTAAAAGATCCATCGGCGTTGGCCAACACGATTAAGTTCTTGTTTTCTGTGGTTTCAGTTACGGGTGTTGTTGGTGTCGGTTTAACGGTGGGAACTTCTATTACTGGTTTGATGGGTTTGGTTATAGGTACTTTTTGACTAGGGTTTCCATGACGATTATAGGGATGTTGGTTGAAAATACTTGGTTTGGGATCAAGTGTTTCTTCGGCTGGAGATGGTATGTTAATTAACAGTCCAAAACTAGTTAATCCCATTATGCCTACTATTCTAAATAATAATTTACTGTAATTACACTTGATCAATTTTTTAGTCCTCATTACTTACAATTATAGGTTATATCAAAACTGACAAAATTCTGCTAACTAGAATATCTTCCTAATTAGTAGGTCTGATCTTACCAAATATTTTAGATCAACCTATCTCTACAAGAATTTACCAGTTAGGATTTATAATTGTCAAGATAATCTAAAAGTATTTAAAACTAAATTCTGCCAAAAATCAAAAATATGATACAATCTTAACTAATGTTCCCGAAAATATCTAAATTTTCAATTGAACAAAAGTCTAGATAGTTTCCAAATTACCTATCAGCAAATAAAGTCAAAAAAATCATTGATTCACGGGAAAAAGCCTCAGAATTAACGATACAATCATGAAAATGATAACCAAACAACTTGCAGGATATATAATATGCTAGAACTATATCAGTGGGAACTATCTCAATTTTCCGAAAAAGTCCGTCTAATTCTTGATTATAAAGGGTTAGAGTATCGCAAAATCGAAGTTGCACCTGGAATTGGACAGCTAGAATTATTTCGCTTGACTGGACATAAACAAGTACCAATTTTAAAGGATGGAAATAGATATATTGTTGATTCTACGGAAATCGCTAAGTATTTAGATACGGAATATCCAGATCGACCGCTGATACCAATAGAACCCAAAAAACGGGCTTTAACTTTATTATTGGAAGATTGGGCAGATGAGTCAATGGGTGTTAAAGGTAGAAAAGCACTATTTGCAGCCATTAGTCAAGATCAAAATTTTCGTAAGTCGTTGTTACCAGTTTCAACTCCAGATATTCTCAGAAGTTTTGTTGAAGGTGTTCCTGGTGATTTTCTGTCCGCGCTGGGTTTCGGTGTTGGTTTTACCCCAGATGTGGTTAATGCGGCTATTACCAGTTTGAAACAAGATTTGGACATTATTACCCAATTATTGGTGGGTAGTCCTTATTTAACAGGTGATGAACCAACTTTAGCTGATTTGACTGTAGCTAGTTTATCAATGCTTTTGAAGTTTCCTGATGGTGCTTACTTGGATTTACCAGTATCTCTTAGAGGTAAGGGTTTATCTAGTATAGCTGATAATCCTGAGTATGAAGCATTTTTTGCCTGGCGCGATCGCATTTACTCACAATTTAGAAAACCATTACCAGGAATTACCCCACCGGTGGGAAATATACCAACAAACATTCACATTGACTAAGGAAAGGAATGGGTAATTGGTAATTGATAATATTGGTCATTGGTAAGAATTTCCTATTCCCTGACAACGAACAACTGACAAAGAACAACTGACCACTGACTACTGACAACGAACAACTGACCACTGACAACGGACAAAAATGAATTTGGGATTACCATTAGGTTCAGTTATTGAAGGTTCTCTGACTGGGGGTTTGGAAGTCAGATTACACCCAGACATTTCTGTAGAAGATATGCGGGTAGGTAAATTTCTCGTAGTACAGGGAATGCGATCGCGTTTTTTCTGTATGCTAACAGATGTATCCTTGGGTATGGCAAATGACCGCATTACAGCTAGTCCTCCTAATTGGGAAGATAGTTTTTTGCGCGAAGTATTAGCAGGTAGCGGTACTTATGGGATGATCAACCTAGCGCCCATGTTGATGTTTACCCCTGAATCTCTAGAATCTGTCTTTTCCAGTAATGGTAAATCTCCTAATACTTTTATACCATCGTCTACAGGTTTAGCATCCTTTCAACCCCAAACCAGTACGACGATGGAATTGTTACCTGTTAAAACTATTCCTAGTCATTTTAGCCAAGTTTATGAAGCCAGCGTTGAGGATTTTCGTAAAGTATTTGGCTGGGAAGACGACCCGCAACGCAAAAACTTTTCTATCGGTAAACCCTTAGATATGGATGTGCCGATTTGTATTGATTTAAATCGTTTTGTTGAGCGCAGTAATGGGATTTTTGGGAAATCGGGAACTGGTAAATCTTTCCTGACTCGTTTAATTTTAGCTGGTGTTATCCGTAAAAATGCTGCTGTCAATTTAATTTTTGATATGCACTCAGAATATGGTTGGGAAGCAGTCGCAGAAGGAAAAAACGTCAACACTGTTAAAGGCTTAAAACAGTTATTTCCCGGACAAGTCGAAGTTTACACACTTGATCCCGACTCAACTAAACGTCGAGGTGTACGAGATGCACAAGAACTCTATCTTAGTTATGAGCAGGTTGAAGTTGAAGATATTAAATTATGTAATCGTGATTTAGGACTTTCAGAAGCGGCTTTAGATAATGCTAATATCCTATTTAGTGAATTGGGTAAATCCTGGATTATTAAGTTACTAAATATGAGTAACGAAGATATTGAGATGTTTTGTGAGGAAAAACGCGGACATAAAGGCTCAATCATGGCATTACAGCGTAAATTATTCCGTTTAGATGCTTTAAAATATATGCGTAGTGCTTGTCCACAAAATTATATTAAAAATATCGTCCAATCCCTAGAAGCTGGAAAAAACGTAGTTATCGAATTTGGTTCACAATCAAATATGCTTTCATATATGCTAGTGACGAATATGATCACTAGACGGATACATGAGCATTATGTCAAAAAAGCTGATAAATTTCTCCAGAGCAAAAATCCTTTAGATAGACCGACACCATTAATGATTACAATAGAAGAAGCGCACCGTTTTCTTGACCCAGGGGTGGTACAAAGTACAATTTTTGGAACTATTGCTAGGGAACTGCGAAAATATTTTGTCACGCTTTTGGTAGTTGATCAACGTCCATCTGGCATAGATAATGAAGTCATGTCGCAGATTGGAACTCGAATTACAGCTTTGCTCAATGATGAGAAGGATATTGATGCTATTTTTACAGGTGTATCTGGTGCAGGTGGTTTACGTTCAGTCTTAGCTAAGTTAGACTCTAAACAACAAGCTTTAATTTTAGGTCATGCTGTTCCCATGCCAGTGGTTGTGCGTACCCGTCCCTATGATACCACCTTTTATGCTGAAATTGGCGATATCGTTTGGGAAGAAAAGTCAGATGAGGAAGTATTCACTGCTGCTGAACTAGCTAAAGCAGACTTAGGTTTTTAGTTTGAAATCAACAACTGACAACTGCTTGAGACTACCAGGGGCTTTAGCTTACCGGGTATTCCTGTAAAATCCCTCCATTATCCAAACAATTCAAGTTCGGTTATCCCGCTACTTGAAAGCAACTTGAGGGGGTTTTTTGCGTCACTATGATTATGGTAGTACAGTTTTTGGAAGTTGAGGAAAAATAGTTATCAAACTTTGGAGTTTGATTACTGAAATATTTATTATTTGGGAACTTTACTATTGACTCTATTTGTCGTAACATGAAACAAAAGTAAACTCATACTGATTCCGGTTTTTTTCCATGCGACTACTAGATAACTAAAAAAAGAATTCTAGAAAACAGCTAATTTACTGCTGCTAAAACTCCAAAATTGAGGGAGGATAAAGCAATCTATTTTAAAGTAGCAACACCTTGACAAAGGCTTAATCAATGTAATTATAGATGGTAGCTCCCTATATATATCCAGTGATGTGTGTAGTAAACTTACCAATTGCCTTTGTTGAAAAATATTTATTTTGTTTAGGGAGTAGAGGATAAAAAGCCAATGCCTACAGTTAAAAATCATACAGAAAATATCAATGCTAAATTCACGGCTGATATGGTGCGAACCTATCTACGGGAAATTGGTCGTGTACCCTTGTTAAACCGTGAGCAAGAGATTATTTACGGTAAACAAGTACAGCAAATGATGGTGTTGCTGGAAGCCAAGGAGGCTTTAAGCAAGGAAATTGATCATGAACCTAGTCTATCAGAATGGGCTACTCGTGTTAATCAATCGGAGACAGAACTAAATCGGCTGATGGTCCAAGGTAAGCGAGCCAAGCAAAAAATGATTGAGGCCAATTTGCGCTTAGTTGTGGCTATTGCTAAAAAATACCAAAAGCGCAATATGGAATTTCTGGATTTAATTCAGGAAGGAACTTTGGGACTAGAACGGGGTGTGGAGAAATTTGATCCTATGCGGGGTTACAAATTCTCAACCTATGCTTATTGGTGGATTCGTCAAGCAATTACCAGAGCGATCGCCCAACAAGGTCGGACAATTCGCTTACCAATCCATATTACCGAAAAACTGAACAAAATTAAGAAAGTTCAAAGGGAATTAGCGCAAAAGTTGGGAAGGTCTGCTTCTCCGACAGAAATCGCTAAGGAATTGGAGCTAGAACCGGCTCAGATTCGGGAATATTTGAATATGGCACGTCAACCAGTATCTTTAGATGTGCGGGTCGGTGAGAACCAAGATACTGAGTTACAAGAAATGCTGGAAGATGATGGTCCTTCCCCGGAGTATTATACTACTCAGGAGTTTTTGCGTCATGATTTGAATAATCTGCTTGCAGAACTCACTCCCCAACAGCGTCAAGTTGTGGCTTTGCGCTTTGGTTTAGAAGATGGAAATGAAATGTCTTTGGCAAAAGTTGGTGAGCGCTTGAACCTCAGTCGGGAACGAGTTCGTCAATTAGAGCATCAAGCTCTTGCACATTTACGTCGTCGTCGAGGTAATGTCAAAGAATATATTGCCAGCTAGGAATGTGAACACGCAACAGCGAATTTTAAAATATCCTTTTCGGTAATGTGCCTCCTGAGTTGAAAACAGGGGGCGATTTTTATGGGGAGGAAATAGGAAGGATTTTAGATTTACGTTGCGAATTTGGTGACAAGGTATAAATTTTTTAAATCTTGATTTTACATCTTCCATTTGGATGATTTTATCAGATGAAGCCTGAATTTTTCAAATTATGATCATCTGAGATTATTCCTCAAAATTAGATAAACAGAGAGTTTTTAACTAATTTTAAATTAAATATATAGATAAAACCTTTGAGGGAATTTTTAGTTATGAGTATTTAGTTATTATTGCAGAAGTTTAGACAAAAGAATAGTTAATTAAGTTTGTTAAATGGAGAATCCTGTGCTTAATTATATTTCCAAATTAATGACTTCCGATAAATTCAAAGTTCCTATAGTTGGTTTAATTATTGCTGTTGGTTTTTTAGGTATTAACTATTCTAGTCAACAACATTATAAACTCCTTTCATCAAAAGTATTAGCTACTAATCCTGCTCTTTTATCAGGACACCAAGAGACAAAAGAGGAACCGGTTCAAGAATCATCAGTTAAGAATTATTATCACACATCCACTGAATTTACAAATACAGGAAAATTAGAAAGAAAAGAAAAAATCCAATTTCCAGAAGAAGATGGTATTTATCTTTATGGAGAATCATTAACACCAAACCAATTAGGACAAGGTTACATTATTTTTCAAAAACAGCAAGATAAAATCATTGGTGCTTTGTATATTGCTCAATCTAAATTTAGTTGTTTTCAAGGTAAGTTAACCAAGTCGGGAGAACTAGCTATGATAGTGAGAACTTTTCCTGGTGAAGTCGGGACAATGGAAGTAGCTACAATAAGTACAATCCCTAAAAATAATGAAAATGAGTTGACAACCTATCCTTATTCAGTAACTTTACAAGACTATTACCGCTTAAGTTCTGTAAGTTCTCATGATAGGGAAATTTTACAGATATGTCAACAGGGAAGCGATGGTTTTAGGTAATTCCCTATTACTAAAATTACCCTATTAATTCTTAATATTCAATTCCTGCTTGCGCCTTCACACCTTGATCTTTAAAAGGATGTTTAATTAATGTCATTTCAGTGACTAAATCAGCTTTTTCGAGTAATGCTGCTGGTGCGCCTCTTCCCGTGAGAATTACGTGCTTTTCCGGTGGTTTTTCAGCTAAACCTGCTAATACTTGTTCAACTTGTAAATAACCCATTTTCAAAGCAATATTAATTTCATCTAAAAGCACTAATTTAAAATCGGGATTTTTGATAAATTCTAGAGATTTTTCCCAAGCAGCAGCGGCTTTATCCAAATCTCGATCACGATCTTGAGTTTCCCATGTAAAACCCTCTCCCATTGCATGAAATTCTAGTTGGTTTTCCCAATGACTAAAAGCGCGTTTTTCTGCTGGTTCCCACGCCCCTTTAATGTATTGAATTATGGCTACTTTGTATCCATGACCAAGGGATCTTAAAACCATTCCCAAAGCCGCTGTAGTTTTACCTTTTCCGTGACCGGTATTGACGATAATTAAGCCTTTTTCGGGTATGGCTTTAGCTATTCTTTGGTCTTGAATTTCTTTCCGTCGCTGCATTTTTTGACGGTATTTTTCATCAGTTTGTGATGTTGATATTACCTCATCAATTAAACGGGAAATTTCTTGATCTGGATTTAATTCTTCTGGTGTGTTGCTTTTCATAAACCCTGTTGATAAATAACTGTTAAGGCTAAGAGAATGAAGTATAATTTTTTGTCTTTGTTATGTTAGACTAAAAATGATATAAATTCTGTTACCTGCGATCTGAATAATTCAAAATTGATAGAATCTATTTTCAGTAATTTTTAAACATAAGCACTAAGAAATACCAATTCGTTAACTATGTCTTGGGCTGACTTGTCAGCAGCCAGTTTCAATAATCCTCGGAGTTGTTGACCAACCGAGTATTGTTGTTGTGAAGCCAAAATTATTCCAGTATGACTTTTATCCTCAGCCATAAAATCACGATGTAATCTGCAAAAATCACCGATATTGAAACTATAAATTACTCGCTTTTGTTCTGTTGCCCAAATTAGTTGTTCTTCATCGGCATAACCCAATCTCTTAACATCGGTAACTGTAACAACATCCAAATCAGCATTTCTTAATGCTTGTATAAGTGAGGTTTTTATAGTGTCTTCATCCAAATAGAAGCAAATACGATTCACGAGAGATGTCCTGTTGTATATTCTGCTTCAAGTCGTTGACATTCTTCTTGATATTGAGTAAATTCAATATCTAGTGATTCTTTATTAGCATAATAATAAGCCAACGCCGTGTAAATACCTGCAATTGTCAAATAAGGCTTATCTTCAATAATTTCTTCTGGGGTCATACCAGATTTAATTTCATTGACAATATACTGAACAGTAATGCGAGTGTCAGCAATTCGCGGACGACCACCACAAGTATCTGGTGTGCTAACAATCAAAGTGGAAATATCTGTGAGGGTTGGCATCGGTTTCTGAGTTAATCCTCTGGGATAATCTTATTGTAAACCAAAAAGAGCGATCGCGTTCGCGGTAGCGTCTCGTATCCCTTACGGGATCGAAGGAATAGAGATAGCACTACCTAGAAATCGCGTTGAAAATTCAAAAATCAACAGTAAAATTGATTCAAAAGTGTTTATCTATAAGCTATCAAGTCAATACCAAATTGACCAGTTTCATGCTCAATGAAGTGACATACATCAGGACGAAAGAAAGGAGTTAATTCCACTAAGTTACCGAATTCATCTCTAGTGATAGAATGTGATCTTAATACTATTAAAGATTGAGCTAAATTCTTTTTTTCAAAAGCATAACCACAAACCCTTGTCCATCCTCGCTTCTCTTGCATTTTGCGGGCTAGGAAATGACAGTTATCAGAGTACATGAACTTGGCTGATGAACTGATATTACCCTGCAAGAATTTTTCATCAGCTTCATTCTCAAGTTCACTCCGTATTTCTTGTAAAATGGAATCATCTAGTTCTTGTGATGCGGATTCTCTCTGCATATATTTTTCTGAATTGAGAATATTTAATATTTCAGATAGGTCTTTTTCAGTTATTTCTCCAAAAGACCCTTCATTAGACTCGTAATGTTCAATCTTTACGTACATTTCAACCACCACACTTAAGTTAACAGGTAATTAATTGCGATTTTTACAGAGGAAGATAGTAAATTTGTCCTGATTTGGGTTACGTCACAACAATCCCCTGACAATAGTATTATCAAAATTCTCATCAGCCAGCAGTTTCAACATACGTCCCGTTCTGCTTTCCGCGCCAACAATCTATCACGCAACCCTTGGGGGTCAAATCTGACCTCATTTATTTTACGAATTTCCTGTGCTTGTTGGTGTCTTTGCTGTAAATACACTTCCACTTCTTGTTGATGATTGAGATAGAAGGCAATGGTAGCATAAATATCAGCAAGTTTAAGGGATGGATAACGGTAAGCAATTTCTTCTGGTGTTGTTCCTTGTTGAAAAACAGTAATTACCGTATCTAGTGTTACACGAGTTTTGCCTATCCTAATGACACCATCAGTGGTAAATTCCAATGGTGCGGGTTCAGATACAATTCCTTCAGAAAGATTCACTAAAGCTTGTGCCATAATTAATAACAAGTTAATTGTCTTTAATAATAGCAAATAATAGAAATACAAAACTGTATTAATCCCTCAGTATACCATTAAGCATTGTCCCTAACTCATATCGCTACAAAATATTTTAGCAAATTCCGTACATTTAAATACGATAACATTGTATTCGGCATATTTACTATTCAGGATTTCCCAAAAATGTCACAAAAGCCAGGTAAAAAAATCGCACCTATCCCCATGTCTAACAATGTTAGCGTGGTTGACTTAATTGATACCTATTTTACCGCTTACAACTCAGCCCGGTTGCGGGAAGCCTGTCAACTGCTGACTAAGGAAGTGTTTCAAGAGGGTGTCACCGTAGGAGTAAGCCTTTCTGGGGCTATGACACCCGCAGGTTTTGGGGTTTCCGCCCTTGCGCCCCTCATTCACAATGGTTTTATTGACTGGATGATTTGCACAGGTGCGAATCTTTACCATGATATCCACTATGGTTTGGGTTTTGAACTATTTGCTGGTAGTCCCTTTTTAGATGATGTCAAATTGCGGGAGGAAGGAACAATCAGAATTTATGATATAATTTTTGGTTACGATGTACTGCTAGAAACCGACGCTTTTATCCGTAAAGTTCTCCAAGCCGAACCTTTCCAAAAACGCATGGGAACGGCGGAATTTCATTATTTACTCGGTAAATGCGTGTGGGAAATAGAACAACAATTAGGTGTTAAAAATTCCTGTTTATTGGCGACAGCTTATGAATGTGGCGTACCTATTTATACTTCTTCTCCCGGTGATAGTTCTATCGGTATGAATGTCGCCGCTTTAGCTTTAGAAGGTTCAAAGCTAGTTATAGATCCGTCCATTGATGTCAATGAAACAGCAGCGATTGTTTATGGAGCGCGAGAAAATGACGGTACAAGTGCAGCGGTAATTATTGGTGGTGGTAGTCCTAAAAACTTTTTATTACAAACACAACCGCAAATACACGAGGTGTTAGGTTTGGAAGAACGGGGACATGATTTCTTTGTCCAGTTTACCGATGCACGTCCTGATACTGGTGGTTTGTCTGGGGCGACTCCCGCAGAAGCCGTGAGTTGGGGTAAAATTGACCCAGATGAGTTACCTAGCGCCATTGTCTGTTATACTGATAGTACGATCGCTTTGCCTTTAATGACAGCTTATGTCCTGAATCAATGTCCACCTCGTCCCTTGAAGCGGTTATATGATCAACGTGAAGCTTTATTAGATACTTTGCAAAAAGATTATCTAGCAGCTAAAGACAAGCCTGTAAGTGAGGGTAGTGATCCCAAAGTAGCAACTTATCCTTGTGGTACACCAGTTAAAGGTTAAGATTTGTAACAGGTTTGGATGTCATATTGTGGGCGATAGCGAAGAACTACGCAGGAACGGCTAATCAAGCTTAATCGCCCCTAGATTAAATCCTAATTAACTGTGGCAATAGAGCTTTTAAAGCATGACCACGATGACTAATGGATTTTTTTAAATCCGTCCTCATTTGAGCAAAAGTTAATTGTTGTTCGGGTACATAAAAAACCGGGTCATAACCAAAACCACCATCTCCAGCAGGTGAAAATAAAATTTCACCGTGACAAACACCCTCAGATTGAATTACTATTTCTCCTTGAGGATTTGCAACTGCGATCGCACATACAAACCGAGCTTGGCGATTTTCCTGATCACCTAATTCTCTTAATAATCTCTCAATCCGCTCTGCATCTGTATTCCCATAACGAGCAGAATACACCCCCGGATCACCATTAAGAGCATCTACCCTTAAACCAGAATCATCAGCAATTGCCCAATTACCTGTAACTTTAGCAATTATCGAGGCTTTGAGACCAGCATTTTCTGCAAAAGTTTCTCCTGTTTCTTCCACATCCAAATCTTCCGGTTTTAAAGCTAATTCCCAACCAGAATCAGCTAGATAAGCTTGCATTTCCCGCAATTTACCGGGGTTTCCTGTCGCTACTACAAGTAATTTATTCATTACTGACGGGGTTTTTTCTTGGAAATCTTTAATACAGGTAAAGGATCAATCGAAGACTGAGGAGGTAAATAATATTGAGCAACAGGCTCTTCTGGTAAAGACGGACGTTGCTGCATTCGCCATAATTTAAAGACGAGAGCTATTCCGGCCGTTCCTAAACCAAAAGTGAAAAGTGACCAACTATCATCCAAACCACCAATCAGAGCATCCATGATTCCCACAGTTATCAATGCACTAATGATAGGTTCTTTGCGGTAGGCTGACTTTAAAAAACGAGGTAATACAGCATTCATCACAGCTTACTTAGTTCCAATTAGGTTTTCGTATAAATTTACTCAGAATACCCTGACTATAATTTATCTGTTTCATTGCAGGCCAATAATAGCATAGACGATTGTAATTTCTTTTGGCAACAAATGGATCACTGCAGTTAACACCGCCAGCACTGCGGTAGCCTTCTGTTCCTATTGTACTAGGAATAATCCACCAAATTAATTTGGTAATTTGGAGAAACAGAATATGAGGATAAAAATAAACCAACAACTAATGTAGAGACGCTACATGAAACGTCCCTACACCCTATCAGTAACACTTAGAAGATTACTTTAAACCGAGCCATGCAAGTACACCTTGATTAGTAGTGTATTCAATTATCACCATTAAAATAAAGCCAATCATAGCTGCTCTACCATTCAAACGTTCAGCATATTCATTGAAACCAAACTTAGGTTCTGCTAATTTGGGGGTAATGGTTGGTGGTTGTTGTGTCATAATTAGTGATTCCTTTCTTGATAATTGGTAAACAAAAACTTACAGAGGGTTTTCAAGTAAATTGCTGGGGATGGTCGTCGGAGCTTAACAATTTTTAATTATTCTTTATTTATTGTAAGAAAACTGGCGAATTAGTCAAGGTGTATGATTAGGGAACTAAAAATTTTGGATTGGGAATTACTGAATACATGAATAGTAAACTAGGTACACAGTAGGTTACAGTAAAACAATAAAATATAAGAGGTGATAAATGGAAATTGGTGTTCCCAAAGAAACTAAAGATCAGGAATTTCGGGTAGGTTTAAGTCCTTCCAGTGTTCGGGTATTACGGGAAAATGGTAATAATATTTTTGTAGAAAGTGACGCTGGTACTGGTGCGGGATTCACTGATAAAGACTACCGCAGTGCTGGCGCGGAAATTGTCAATAACCCTGATAATGCCTGGAATCGGGATTTGGTTGTTAAGGTGAAAGAACCTTTGACTAGTGAGTACAAATTTTTACAAAAAGGACAATTGTTATTTACTTATTTACATTTAGCAGCGAATCGTCAATTAACAGAGCATTTAATTGATTGTGGCACTTGTGCCATTGCTTATGAAACCGTAGAACAACCAGGAGCAAATAAACTCCCCTTACTCACCCCCATGAGTATTGTTGCTGGTCGGTTAGCCGTACAATTTGGTGCAAGATTCCTAGAACGTCAACAAGGAGGAAGAGGTGTACTTTTAGGGGGTATTCCCGGAGTTAAAGCTGGTAAAGTAGTAATTTTAGGCGGGGGTGTTGTCGGTACAGAAGCCGCAAAAATCGCCGTGGGTATGGGTGCAATGGTGCAAATATTAGATGTCAACGTTGAACGTCTATCTTACCTAGAAACTCTATTTGGTTCGAGAGTAGAACTACTTTACAGCAATTCTGCCCATATTGAAACTGCCGTCAAGGACGCGGATTTACTCATTGGTGCAGTCTTAATTCCTGGCAAAAAAGCACCCATTCTAGTATCTCGGGAATTAGTTAAACAAATGCGTCCTGGTTCAGTAATTGTCGATGTCGCTGTAGACCAAGGTGGATGTGTTGAAACTTTACACCCCACATCCCACACTCAGCCAGTATACATTGATGAAGGAGTTGTACATTATGGCGTTCCTAATATGCCAGGAGCAGTTCCTTGGACATCCACACAAGCCCTAAATAACAGTACATTACCCTATACTGTCCAGTTAGCAAAGCTGGGACTTAAAGCTTTAGACATTAACCCAGCCTTAGCTAAAGGCTTAAATGTTCAAAATCATCGTCTTGTCCATTCTGCTCTACAAGAAGTTTTCCCAGATTTAGTTAGTTGATTGGGAATTGGGAATTGGTAAAATTTAAACCAGTTCCCAGTCCCTAGTCTATTTCACCATAGATAAAATAATACCAACTAGTGAACCGAGAATTAGCCCAATACTGCTCAAAGAACTAATTGCAAAACCTGGACCACGCTTTTCCGCTGCTTGATAATATCCCCAAGCATATAGAATCCGTCCCACTACCCAAGCTGCACCGAGAGCAGAACCCCAAATAGGACTAACATAAATAGAAAACAACCATAAAGCCGGGATAAACAAAGCAAGCTGTTCTAAGGTGTTTTGCTGCACCCTTAACACTCTTTCAAAATCGAGGTTTCCTGTAGTTTGTGGTACGGGAACTTGATATTTATATCTGGCTCTACCAACATTAATTGTCACTACAAAATATAGTATCAGTGTAGCAACAGTCACTAAACTTGGATAAGGGGAAGGAGGCATAAGCTGAGGTAAAATCGAAAATTGGTTTTATTTACTAATATGATAGAATAATTAGATAGGTGTAAGAATCAGTACATTTGGGGTTAAGATACCAGCAACCAATTAGTCGAGTTTATTAACTGGCTGTTCGTCGGGAGATATTGCTGTTTTCGGAATTTCAAACACTGGGTTATTTAAAGCTATCATTATTGAAAACTTTGCAACTACTGGCTCTGTAGCTGTTGATTCCGTTGGTTGTGTTCTGGCAAATTCCAGCATTCTTGAGGAATTAGGGAATAAACTGGACATAGCTCCGATAATACAAACTGCTGTCACTGCACCACCAAGCATCCAGTTTAAGCGGTAACGAAACCTCAGACGTGATAAGACTATATTAAGCGTCGTTTCTGGTGACTGAACGACGGTAGGAATAGGTAGATTTTGTAAACTTTGTCGAAGAGTTAATAATCTCTTATACAATGATTTTATGTCAGTATCAGTTGACAGCCATTCCTCGACTTGCTTACGTTCGGTGGCTGTGACTTCGCCATCCAAGTAAGCACTTAATAACTCAAAAAAACCGCGCTTATCCATACTTGTAGTACCTGTTGATTTGTTTTAGTTCTTAATGGCAGAAAATATATATTTTCGTTGACAGTCCTTAATATTTCTTAAAATCGGCCATAGAATTAAAGAAACATAGTGTAGATTATGTATCTAGATAGCTTCGCAATTGAGTTTGTAGCCTCGTTCTGGCTCTAGCTATTCTAGATTTCACAGTTCCTAGGGAAACTCCGGTGATTTCGGCAATTTCTTCATAGGCCATACCTTCAATTTCTCTAAGAACAATTGTAGTCCGAAAAACCTCTGGTAAATCAGCAATCGCTTCTCGCAACTGCTCATAAAATTCTCTTGTCGTCATTTCCTCCTGTGGACTTGGGGTCTGACAGGCAATTTCCCAATCCATTTCTCCGTCATCTAATAATCGCGGAGCATCCAATGATAGGGGACTGGCCACCCGTTTACGTTTACGTAATTCATCATAAAACAAATTCGTGGCAATGCGACTCAACCAACCCCGAAATTTGGCAGGTTCTTGTAGTCGCTTAATATTTCTATACACACGAATCCAAACTTCTTGGGCTAAATCGGCTCTGTCAGACCAATCAGGGGCTAAATGATATAAAATTCGATCAACTTGGGTCTGATAGCGACCTAGTAGTTCTGCAAAGGCGGCACGGTCTGGACGCAATCCAACTTGACAGCGTAAAATCAGATCGTGGTTTGATAGTTTGTCAACTGGAATGGATGCTTCTGGGTAGACGGCATCAACTGTTGACCAAGATACAGCAAGGGATTGACTCATGGATCAGGCTGGTGTTAAATCACTCCCTTCTATTAGACTTGATCATGGCTTAAAAGTTCCTCAGTAAAGTAACTGATTTATAATTAGAACACGGAAATATAAATAGCAAGGAGTTCCCAGTATTTTATTCATGGTCAAGTAGTTACGGGAAGGTCAGGTGAAAACAAGATCGAGATTAAGTTTTTTGTGAAATTGAAGTAATAATTCAGATGGAAAATCGTCTACCAAATACCTGACTGATAACCGATGATAAGTAATAATAGGTAATAGCTAAATATGTCAGGGATAAATAATAGGCGAGGACAATGGCAAGAAATGAATCAGTTGGGACTATGGTAACGTTTCTCTGTTTTGGTACAGCGATTTTATCTCTGGCTGTCCATTGGCACACGACGAGAACAACAGGACAATTAAATCAATCTACATTTACAAAGGTTTATCCCCAGGGTTCAGCGGTGGAAATTGGCAATAGCGCAATTGCTGCTTCTGTGCCTAACTCTCCCCAAAAATCTGCTGTGATTAATTTGGATTTCTCCGGTAAACCCCGCAAGTCAATTTTGGCTAATGTTACAGGTTCGGTCAATAATTCCCAGCGACCAATACCAACATTAAATACAACTAGGGTGATTGTGGATTTAGGCGATCGCCGGGTCTATGTTTTTCGATATGATGAAGTAATAGCCAGTTATCCCATCGCTATTGGCAAAAAAGGCTGGGAAACACCAACAGGTAATTTTCAAATCATGCACAAAGAACATGATCCCATTTGGCGACATCCTATCACTGGTGCTGTTTTTGAGGGAGGTAGCAATAGTCCTTTAGGGGATAGATGGATTGGTTTCTGGTCAGATGGCCGGAATGAACTTGGCTTTCATGGTACACCAAATGTTGACCTATTGGGGGCGGCGGTTTCTCACGGTTGTCTAAGAATGCGTAATTCTGATGTGCGAATGTTGTATAGTCAAGTCAACATAGGCACACAAGTGTTAGTGCGTGAATAAAATTCGATCCAATTTAGATCCACGGGTAATGATTAACACAATCCACGCTAAAGATATTGAGGTTATTTAGTCAAAGATATGACTTACTTTTAATCAATTTGTTGAGATTTCCAGGGTAATGGATCAACAGATTGTCCGTTTACATACAGTCCCCAGTGTAAGTGTGGTCCAGTTGATGCACCAGTTGAACCGACTGCACCGATTTTTTCTCCTGCTTTCACAAAATCACCTTCTTGAACATTAATACGACTTAGGTGCATGAAAATACTGATTACCCCCTGACCATGATCAATCCCTACGACGTTACCATGTACCCGGAATCCTTGGGATACTTTACCAACTAAGGCCACTCGTCCGGCTGCTGGGGTGGTCACGGCTGAACCCTCACCACCTGCGTAGTCTTGTCCACGATGGTAGTAGTCTTTGGCAAATTCACCATTGTAGTAGCGACGGACACCATACTTAGTGGATGTTCGCCCAGTATTGGGTGTCAAAAAAATGCCGTGCCAATATTTTTCTGGTGTCTGTAGGGCTTTTAATTCGGCTACGCGCTTAAGTTCATATTCGGTAGCATTGACTCCAGCTTTCCCAGGTGGTAATGTGATGCGTTGAACAGGAAATTTGCGATCACGTACTTGTACTAATAAATTTTTTTCTTGTCCAGCTTCAGAAATTTTAATTGTTCTTACTCCGGCTTTTTCTAAAGGAGTTGTGGGAATAAAAGAACGATATTTACGAGGGGCAATTTCAAAAGCTGGATATGTTTTTTGCCCCACTGCTACAGTAGGATTGCTGATATTGTCTGAGTTAGTGGACTCAATTACTACGGAAATTGTATCTCCCAATTGCGGACTTTTAGGTAATATCTGTACTTCTAAAGCTTTTGCTGGTAAACTGAAAGCAATAGGGACAGCAGCAATTATGCCTATGAACATTTTAGCAGGGTTGATAATAGAAAACACTGAAAATTTATTCTCTAGATTAATAGTCTTAGGCATGGTATTCATAAGCTTAATAAACAGATTTTTAGAGGCTGTTAGTAAACGGACTAATTTATTGTAGTTACTGTTTCCTTGGGAAGTTAATAAATAAATTCAACCAAACCAAATTAACCACAAGGGTAGCGCTAAAAATAACCCAATAAAAGTTAAAGCAATACTGCTGGCTAACAAGTTTCGATCTAACTCATAAACTTCTGCTAAAATTAGTACAGAAAGCCCTGTGGGTGTTCCTGACATTAATACCAATATTAACCGCTGTTCACCAATTATACCCAAGTAACTCGCACCTAATCCCACTAGTAAAGGTACAACCAAAACTTTTAAAATACTGGCAATTAAGGACATATTCAAATTTTTATATTCTTTTATTGTACCTAGTCGCAAACCAACCAGCAATAAGGCAAAGGCAATAACTACCCACACAGCTTGTTCTAAACCTGATTCAATGATTGCAGGTAATTCGACAAATTGGGTATTTAAGCCGATAAAAAATGTCCACAGACTAGGAACAGTAACTATATCTCGTAACTGTATCCACCAGTGATTTTCGGTTTCTTTTTCTCCAAAATAGCTGGCAATTAACACGGCAATGCCATAAGTACCAACAACATTATTTGTGACGCTGAATAATACGGCCCAATCATTATTTTCTGGACTTGTTAAGACTTGTGTTAGTGTTAGTCCCACAAAGCCTGTATTTCCTAAAATCGTTGCTAAAATAAAACTGCCTAAACTTGCTTTGCTTAAGGGGGCTGACACTTCTATATTATTCTGTTCTGTCTTGATTCTACTACTTATTAACGATTGCCAAAGCCACCAAATCAACAATGATAGAACCAGACTTAACAATAAAACGCAGACTCCTATCGCTGGTATTAGTAGGCCAATAGATGAGTTAGTGTGACGAGCTAATACTAGTAGTTGTAGTGGCACTCCTACCCAGTAAAGTGCCTGTCCTAGTAACTTGGTTAAATTATTGGGTGTAAACCGCGCTAATACTAGTCCTAATCCTATCCAGGTAAATAGAGGAGTATAAGCTTTAAATAGGGTTTCAATCATAGTAAAATGGCTAGTATCATAAAGCGGAATTCAAGATTTAAAAGATTGAGAATGTTTGGTTTATTTGTATCAACCTATATTAGTAATTTTCCCATAAAAAAGGTGAGCTTTTTCAGCTCACCACACAAAATTTAGAGAATATCCGTTAGTGTTAACCTAACAAAGCCTTAGCTTTAGCTAAAACATTGTCCACTGTGAAACCAAATTTCTCTAAACAAATACCACCAGGAGCGGAAGCACCAAAGGTATCAATACTTACGGTATCACCTTCACTGCCGATATACTTGTGCCAACCGAAGCTACTAGCCGCTTCTACGGATAAACGCTTAGTAACAGCTTTGGGAAGAATAGATTCTTTGTAAGCTGGATCTTGTGTATCAAATAAGGTAGAAGAAGCCATAGAAACAACGCGAACTTTCTTACCTTCTGCGGTTAGTTTCTCTGCCGCGCTCACACAAAGACTTAATTCCGAACCAGTACCAATTAAAATGATATCTGGTGTACCTTGACAATCAATAATTGTATAACCACCCTTGGCAACACCTGCGATGGATGTACCTGCTAAGTTAGGAACGTTTTGACGAGTGAAAGCCAATAAAGTCGAAGCATTTGCTTTAGACTTCTCAATTGCGACTTTATAAGCCCCAGAGGTTTCGTTTCCGTCTGCGGGACGAATTACGGTTAAATCGGGAATAGCTCGTAAAGAAGCTAGAGTTTCAATGGGTTGGTGGGTAGGACCATCTTCACCTTGGCCAATGGAGTCGTGGGTCATAACCCAAATTGAACCGGCTTCGGAAAGAGCAGCCAAGCGAATGGCAGCCCGCATATAATCGGTAAAGATAAGGAAGGTTGCACCGTAAGGAATTAAACCTGAGTTATGCAAGGCCATACCGTTACAGATTGCACCCATGGCGTGTTCCCGGACACCGAAGTGAATGTTACGATTTCCGAAATGTCCTTTTTGGAAGTCTCCAGCACCTTTAAGTTCAGTGAGGTTGGAGTGGGTTAAGTCAGCAGAACCGCCGATTAATTCCGGTAAAGCAGCACCTAATTTGTTTAAGCAGGTTTCCGAGTGTTTGCGAGTAGGTAATGCTTTATCTGCATCTGTGTAAGTAGGTAATACTTGATCCCAACCTTCTGGTAATTTGCCACTAATCAAACGGTCAAATTCCGCTGCTTCTTGGGGGTATTTAGCCTTGTAACCAGCATAAACTGTGTTCCATGCGGATTCGTAAGCAGCACCGCGTTCAACAGCCTTGCGGGTGTGGTTGAGGGCATCAGCGGGGATTTCAAATGGTGCGTAGTTCCAACCCAAGTTTGTCCGCGTCAATGCTGTTTCATCTGGTCCCAAAGCAGCGCCGTGAATACCAGCGGTATTTTGTTTGTTGGGAGAACCATAACCGATTGTGGTTGTCACCTTAATCATGGTAGGTTTGTCTGTGACTGCTTTTGCAGCGGCAATGGCTTGAGCAATGCCTTCTAAATCTGTGTTACCATCTTTAACGTGCAGAACGTGCCAACCGTAAGATTCAAAGCGTTTAGAAACATCCTCAGTGAATGCTACATCTGTAGAACCATCAATAGAGATGTGGTTGTCGTCATAAAGAGCAATAAGTTTACCTAATCCCCAGTGTCCAGCGATAGAAGCTGCTTCACCAGAAATCCCTTCCATGTTGCAACCATCACCAAGAAGTACATAAGTGTAATGGTCAACAATTGTGGCATCAGGTTTATTGAACTTAGCGGCCAGGTGTGCTTCCGCTACGGCTAAACCAACAGCATTGGCAATTCCTTGACCTAAAGGACCTGTGGTAACTTCTACACCGGCCGTCACAAAATTTTCCGGGTGGCCTGGGGTCTTAGCACCCCATTGACGAAATTGCTTGATATCGTCTATGGTAACGCTATCGTAGCCTGTTAGGTAGAGTAAGGCATACTGCAACATTGAACCATGACCAGCGGACAAAACAAAGCGATCGCGGTTGAACCACTGAGGATTTTTAGGATTATACCGCATGAAGGAGTCCCAGAGGACAAAAGCCATGGGAGCAGCGCCCATTGGTAGCCCAGGGTGTCCCGATTTGGATTTCTCTATGGCATCTACAGCCAAAAAGCGGATAGAATTGATACAAAGTTCTTGGAGGGATTGGGTTGCAACAGCCATAATCTCTAATTGTTAAGGACGGGTTAGGACTCTTTTTAGGGTTTTTTTGGTGGGTTCATGAGCAAGAGATCCCACTTTATTCATCATCTCATTCCTAATTGCCAATGGACAAGCGGGATTTTTGAGGTTTTTAGTGATGAATAAGGCCGATAAATTTAATCATGCCTTCCCAAAGCTAGGCATTAGCTAGGCTATTGGTTAGGCTTGAATGTCTCTATCATACTTGTCTTGTGTTCACTTCTAAAAAGCAAACTAGGGGCAAAATGAGGCGAGGATCAATAATACGAGTTTTAGTAATGGATAATTGGGTTATTAACTTTACCTGTTACCTATTACCTGACTAGTAAGTATCTTTAGGGAGTAAATTTCTTGAAGGCTAGAGTAACATTATGACCACCAAAGCCAAAAGAATTAGATAAAGCTACCTCGACTACTTGAGCGCGGCTAGTGTCGGGGACATAATCTAGGTCGCATTCTGGATCTAGATTTTCGATGTTGATGGTCGGGGGAATTTGATCATCAGCGATGGCTAAAATTGTCGCTACGGCTTCAATTCCACCTGAACCACCTAAAAGATGTCCTGTCATGGATTTAGTGGAACTGATGGCTACTTGATAAGCATACTCTCCCAAAGCTTTCTTGATAGCAGCAGTTTCATTGGCATCATTAGCTGGTGTGCTGGTCCCATGAGCATTGATGTAACTAACCATCTGTGGCGTAAGTGACCCATCTTTTAAAGCTAATTCTATCGCCCTAGCCGCACCTAAACCACCGGGTACGGGCGAGGTCATGTGATAAGCATCACAGGTCATCCCATAACCCACCATTTCCCCATAAATCCTTGCACCGCGATTTATGGCGTGTTCTAGCTCTTCGAGAATTAAAATTCCCGCGCCTTCACCCATCACAAAACCGTCTCGATCACGATCAAATGGACGACAAGCATGGGCTGGATCATCATTGCGGAAGGATAAAGCGCGAGCAGCCGCAAACCCTGCTACTGACAAAGGTGTAACTGCTGCTTCACAACCGCCGCAGATCATAGCTTTAGCGTATCCTCCCTGAATTTGACGAAAGGCATCACCAATGGAATTAGAACCGGCTGCACAGGCAGTGACAGAGCAGGAATTAGGACCTTTCGCGCCCGTGTGAATTGCTGTTAGTCCTGCTGCCATATTAGCGATCATCATGGGAATCATGAAGGGACTACAACGACTAGGACCACGTTTAGGATCTAAATAAATGGTTTGTTGGTCTTCTAATACTTTAATACCACCAATACCAGAACCGATAATCACGCCAATTTGTTCAGCGTTGAGATCGTCTATTACTAATCCTGAATCTGCAACAGCTTGAATAGCCGCTGATACACCCAGTTGAGAAAAACGATCCATGCGCTTGGCTTCTTTGCGTTCCAAGTAAATTTCTGGATCAAAGTTTTTAACTTCACCAGCAATGCGACAACTATGTTTAGAAGCATCAAAAGCGGTGATATAGTCAATACCATTGCGTCCGCTTAATAATCCTTGCCAATATTCGGTGGGTGTGTTTCCAATGGGTGTAATCGCGCCCACACCTGTTACAACAACGCGATTACGTTTATAGTCTGTCATGATTACATTAAATATGGCGAAAAAGCAGCAGGGAGGAAAATTTAAGAGTGCTGAGTTCCGAGTTAAGTATCCTTAGTCAAAAGTATACTATTTCCTCAATATGATGATGAACCATTGGCGCTTTTTTGAAGTCAAACTTATAGCTTAGACACTCAACACTCATGTACGGGCGGGTTTATCCAGTTAATCTGTATACTTTTGAAATATCTCTTCAAGCCCGCTTATACTAGATAATTCCTTGATTAGGCAGATGTAACGATCTTTTTCTCAATGTATTCCACAGTCTCTTGAACTGTTGTAATTTTTTCAGCCGCTTCATCAGGAATCTCGATCTCAAATTCTTCTTCCAAAGCCATGACTAGCTCAACTGTATCCAGGGAATCAGCCCCTAAATCGTTACTAAAATTCGACTCTGGTGTAACCTTTTCAGCTTCTACACTGAGTTGTTCAACAACAATTGCTTTCACTTTTGCAAAAATATCTGCTTGGCTCATAAATAAAACTCCTTAACAAGTTGCTATGATTTGCTCTCAATGAACAAAGTTTTTTTGGGCATATTCATCTTATCGGAAAGAGTGAATCTGAGTATAGGTTCTATCATTAAAATTGGAGATTAAAGATTATGTCAGGGAAAAGGGAATGGGGGAATACGTCGAAAATCGGTGTAAATCTAAACCAAATATAATTTTATGCTATCTAAAAATCTGAAGTACGCTTATTATCCTGGTTGTGTAGCACAAGGAGCTTGTCGAGAACTGTATTTATCAACCCAATCTCTAACTAAAGCGTTAGGTATTGAACTGATTGAATTGAAAAAAGCCGCTTGTTGTGGTTCTGGTACATTTAAAGAAGATTCTCAATTATTAGAAGATACTGTTAATGCTAGAAATATTGCTTTAGCGGAATCTTTGGATCTTCCTTTGCTGACTCATTGTAGCACTTGTCAGGGTGTTATCGGTCACGTTGATGAACGTTTAAAAGAATGTCAATCAACCAATCCCGATTATCTCAACAAAGTTAATGGTTTATTAGTGAAAGAGGGCTGTTCTCCTTATCGGGGTAGTACGGAAGTTAAACATCTTTTATATGCTTTGGTGACAGATTATGGTTTAGAGGAAATTTCTCAGCGTGTTACTAAGAAATTAAGTGGTTTAAAATGTGCAGCTTTTTATGGTTGTTATCTGCTCCGCGCTCAAAAGTCTATGTTCTATGATGATCCTTTTCAACCCGAAGCAATGGAAAATGTATTTCGGGCTGTAGGAGCGACACCTGTATATTATCGTGGCAGGACTCAATGTTGTGGTTGGCCTTTGTCTAGCTATGCGACAAATGAATCTTTTCAAATGGCTGGAAATCATATCCAAGAAGCTTTAAATAATGGGGCTGATTGTATTGTTACACCATGTCCTTTGTGTCATTTGAATTTAGATTCTCGTCAACCAGAAGTAGAAAAGGTAATTAGACAAAAGTTAGATTTACCGATTTTACACTTACCCCAATTAATTGCTTTAGCCTTAGGTGTTAGTCCCAAAGAATTGGGTTTAGAAAGACATATTGTGTCTACAAAACCCATTTTAGAAAAATTAGGATTCTGATCAAATTGTGGGAAGGAAATAATATTTTTCTTCCCATTACCAATTACCCATTACAGATTTCTGATATTCTTCCTCACTAATTAAATCATGATTATTTTCCACACGATCTAAAAATACTAATCCTTCCAAATGATCATATTCATGTTGAAAAATTCGGGCAATAAAATCCGTTAATTCTTGTTTTTGTAAATTACCATAACAGTCTGTATATTCAACTTCAACTGTTTGATATCTAGGAACTAAACCCCTAATATCAGGGACACTTAAACAACCTTCCCAATCTTTAAGCATTTCTGAAGAATGGGCAATAATTCGGGGGTTAATCATTGCGGTCGGCTGCATTTCTGGTGCGTGTGGATATCTAGCATTAGGACGGGAAGCGACGATAAATAGACGGTAAGATGATGCTATTTGTGGTGCTGCAATTCCCACCCCATTAGCTTGAGAAACTGAGGTAATTAATTCATCAATCAGGTTTTGAATTTCTTGACTTTGAATATTCTCAACCGCAGCAGCTTTTTGTCGTAATATCGGATTACCTAATTTAATAATTGGTGTTAGTTCATTCATTTTCAAATCTCTATTTTTTCTGTTTCCATTTTGTTCATTAGATTAATCATAGGTATCCTGATTTTGACAGTTTCTAAGGAATTTTAAGGAACGCCCCTTGGTAATTCTGAGCAGGAAATCTGGGACAACTAACCAAATATCAATTTTCTTTGTTAATTGGTAAAGGTGCGGGTTTAACTAAAACTTGAAAAATTTTGCCATTGCGATCAACTTGCACTTGTAGAGGAATACCAATTTTACTATTTTCTACTAATTTTTGTACCTCATCAACTTTGAAAACGGGTTGATTATTAATAGTTTTAATCACATCTCCTGGCCTTAATCCAGAAGTCGCTGCGGGCGAGTTAGGAACAATTCTAACTAATAAAATTCCTTGACTTGCAGATAAATTCATTTTATCACCAAATCGAGCAATAATTCTTTCCTTAACTTCAGGTGTTAATGTTACCATTTGTATTCCCAAATAGGGATGATCAACTCTACCTTTAGCAATTAATTCCTCAGCGATTTTTTGAGCAGTATTAATAGGAATAGCAAATCCCAAACCTTGAGCGCCTTGAATGATTGCTGTATTCATCCCAATAACTTCACCACGGGCATTTAATAGTGGTCCACCGGAGTTTCCGGGGTTAATGGCTGCATCTGTTTGTAAATAATCAACACGTTTATCACTCGCACCAATTTCACTACTAGAACGACCTGTAGCGCTGATAATTCCTGATGTAACAGTATTATTTAAACCCAATGGATTACCAATAGCAATCACGGCTTCTCCTGGTTGTAAAGTATCAGACTTACCTAATGCTAGACTGGGTAAGTTATTCGCATCAATTTGAATTACAGCAACATCTGTTATTGCATCTTCTCCTAACACCTTACCTTTAAAAGTTCGGCCATCTTTAAGAGTAACTGTAACTAAATCAGCACCATCTACAACATGAGAATTAGTTAAAATTTGTCCAGATGAATTAATGATAAATCCCGAACCGCTACCTCGTTCTACCCTTTCTTTTGGTTGTGATGGAATCGCAAAAAAGCCGCGAAAAAAGGGATCGGAAAATTCATCTGGAGCTTGAGTTGTGACAGTTCTAGTCGAATCAATCCGAACAACTGCACCTCCCACCTTTTGTACTACTTTGACAACAAAATTAGGATCTCCAGAAGCAGAGAAAATCGCCGGAGGAGCAATTTCTGTGGTGGGTGCGGCGGTTTTTTGTGGTTGTGTATTACTGGGTTCGATTTCTGCGGTCCCTTTCCTGAGATTAGTACAACCTCCCAGTATCAAAACTGCTACGCTACACACTGCGATCCATTTTTTACTCTTATTTTCCAAATTTTGCGGTAGAAACTTGGTATGAATATTTTTAGCTACTAGGTTATGATTATTAATTTTCATCGTCATGATCATGCTTGAGTATTCTTTATGTTAGTAGATGTTAGGATCTTAGCTATCTGGTTTTTATCAAAATGATTATAGGCAACATAAAAGTAATTACAAATAGAAACGACGAATTACGGATAGAGGTGGTGTGAATGGAAATTCCCATAGATGGTTTATGGAATCATGTATTAGAGCGTCTACAATTAGAGTTAGCACCTCCTACCTTTGAAACTTGGATTAAGACAGCTAAAGCACAGCAGTTAGAGAACAACTGCTTGGTAATATACGCTCCTAATCCCTTCGCTCGCAATTGGCTTCAGAAACATTACATCCATACTATTGCTAATGTAGCCCAAGATATTGTGGGTTATCCAATCGAAATTTATATTACTGTGGTTGAAGATGAGGAAACTTCTCATCTGGGTCAACAGGATATTGGGGGAAATTTATTACCAATAAATCATATTTGGAGCAAATACTCTGGAAATAATCAAAAAACTTCAGATTTAAATTCTAAATATGTTTTTTCTCGATTTGTTGTCGGCGCTAACAATCGCATGGCTCATGCTGCTTCTTTAGCAGTGGCCGAATATCCAGGGAGGGAATTTAATCCATTATTTTTATGTGGTGGTGTCGGTTTAGGAAAAACTCACCTCATGCAAGCTATTGGTAATTATCGCCAGGAAATATCTCCCTACTCTAAAATATTTTATGTGTCTACGGAGCATTTTACCAATGATTTAATTACCGCAATTCGTCAGGATAGTATGCAAAGTTTTCGTGAACATTATCGGGCTGCTGATATGCTGCTAGTTGATGACATTCAATTTCTTGAGGGGAAAGAATATACTCAAGAGGAATTTTTTCATACCTTTAATACTTTACATGAGGCAGGTAAGCAAGTTGTTATTGCTTCAGACCGTCCTCCCCATCAAATTCCTAGTTTACAACAACGGCTTTGTTCACGGTTTTCTATGGGACTAATTGCGGATATTCAAACCCCTGATTTAGAGACCAGAATGGCAATTTTGCAGAAAAAAGCCGAATATGAAAATATTCGTTTACCACGGGAAGTGGTTGAATATATTGCCTCTAATTGTACTTCTAATATCCGTGAATTGGAAGGGGCATTAATTCGGGCTTTAGCTTATATTTCTATTTGGGGGTTACCTATGACTGTGGAAAATCTTGCTCCCATTTTAGGAACTCCTAGCCAAAAAATAGAAACCACTCCAGAAATAATTTTAAATGTAGTCGCAGATGCTTTGAGTGTTTCCATTGACGACTTAAAAGGTAATTCCCGTCGTCGAGAAATTAGTTGGGCCAGACAAATAGCCATGTATTTAATGCGACAACTTACCAATCTCAGTTTACCCAAAATAGGCGAGGAGTTTGGTGGTAAAGATCATACGACAGTAATGTATAGTTGTGAAAAGATTGCTCAGTTACAAGAAACTGATCAGAATTTAATTCAAACTTTACACCAATTGAGCGATCGCATTCAAATGACTACTCGTTCTAAAATATAGAATTAACTTCCTTGAGGTTTTCCACAACCAAAAAACCAATTTATTAAATTAAAATCTGTATAATTGGATCTTGGTAAAAACCCAAATTTCGCGGATAATCTGTAGAAAACTTGATTGACTTTATCGAAAGCTAAAATAGGTTTTCCACAGCTTTTCCACAGGGAAGTATCTATAATACTTTTTTATATCGGGACTATTGACAAATAAACCAATTTATGAATACAGCAATTTTTGAAGCTCGACAAAGTAGACAAACAGTTAGCTTTTACGGTATAGTCAACAACCCGCTTAACAATAAGTCACTCCAAATCAATACCACAACTAAAATTAAAAAATTTAGTGTCAATTTTTTCTACTTGCGTTATAATGGCGATTACAAGCCTAAAAACTTTGCCAACTGGACTTGTCCACGACTGTTGGGCATAAATAGTGCTCAGTGGTAGTGATTACCGTGCAAAACCAAATTCTCAAGCAAATTACTCTTGTTAGTTATGGTATAGTGAAAAAGTTAGAACTAGCTTTACCAAACTATAATTGCTCTACGCACAGGTAATAATTGCCCACGGAAAGCTGTTTTAATCAAGAATTTACACACAAAAATCTGAAATACACCGAGGTTATGATTCAGCAAGTAATTCACCCGATGGTGAAATTGCAGCGCAACGTGCAATCACTCATAGAATCCAATATTATCAAACCCAATGATAGGATTTGGAAAATTGCATTACTCTATGGCGATGAATGGCAGCATTGGAAGCAAGAGTTGCTAGACTTTGGATTTAGCACCCAAGATCCAATTAGTGATTTACTAGCAGTAGAAAAGTGGGACGACGATTAAACATCTAAATTATACCAGCTATATCTAGCATAACTCAGCGCAAACACGCCTACCCCTGGTAATGATAGAACTTTATCCTTGTTCTCATGGTATGTGCAATTTTGCCCTGGTTCTGCTATGTATTTAGCACAATAATCATCTGGGGTTCATTACCAAAATACATACTCAAGCATTTTTATCAAGGTAGGTCAATTATGGTTCAAACCTTACCTAAAACTTAGTTAGTGACTTTTGAAGGGTTTATTAAATGGAAACCAGAAGGCGGATTTTATGAATTGTATGATGGGGAAATTACAAAAGATGAATCCGCCATTAGGAAAACACGAAAGCAGAACTGGGTTTTTAACGATAGAGTGTAGTCGCTTACAGCCTTTTCTGCTGAAGATGAGGTACAAAGTTGAATCATGAAACTCTTGTGGGGCGGGCCTCTTGCCCGCGATTGATATCAGTTTATTCTCTAATTGGTGATGAGTATAAAATCAACAAATTCAGAAACGATGATCAAATAATTTCCCACATTTTTTCCGAATTGAAATTAACTGCTGCTCAAATTCTACTAACTGCTGACTAATATTAATGCCTCAGCGAGATCTTTAGCAGTATGATAGCGATCGCGTGGTAAAGGTTCTGTAACACAATCAATTACCTGTCTTAATTTGTCACTAATTGTTGGTATACTCTTAATATCAAAGCGAAAACTGCGCCCTCTCTGACGATAGAATTTTAAAGGATTTTCCCCAGTTAATAAAAAAATCAACGTCGGACCAATAGCATACAAATCAGATTGAGTCAGAGGTTGTCCCCTGTCTTGTTCAGGGGCGCAGAAGCCCTCAGCACCGATTCTCGTACCTGGTTGTGTACCGATTTCCTTAACAGCGCCAAAGTCCAGAACAACAACACTATTATTACTATTTCGCACCATTAAATTAGCTGGTTTAATGTCCCGATGGATTAATGGTGTTTCTTGGTTGTGAAGATAATCCAGAATATCACAAGTTTGTACCATCCAGGCGATGGCCTGTTTAGGTGTTACAGGTCCATTTAACCTAATGCGTTTGTCTAAATCTTGTCCGTGAATTAATTCCATAGCCAAGTATTTTTTACCGATTTCCATAAAGAAGTCATAATACTTAGGAACTCCTGTGTGGTTAAGATGCTTGAGAATACTGGCTTCTCGGATGAATAACTCTTGAGCCTTAGGTATTTTCATCATATCGGCATTCATCTGTTTAAGTACAAGTAATTGTGGCATACCTGTAATTTTACCTGCACCATCCCAAGCTAAATAGGTAGTACCCATACCACCCTTTCCGAGAGTGCGTAACACCTGATAATGGCGAACGGTTTTTTGGACCAAAACCGGTTGACCACAGTGAATACAAAATAGGTTCTGAGGCTGATTTCCTTCATGGGTACAATCAGTGCTGGAGTATGCGGGTGTCATGTTCTGACTAATTTTCCCCACCGCTTCAGAAGAGGGTTGAATAAGTATGGGGGGGGATAAATCCTGAATTTGAACCTTGAGTACAGGACCGCCCTGAGCTAATTGCAGTAAAGAATTATCAGGAATGATACATTTAGTTACGAGAGAGCCATTCAGGAAAGTTCCATTAGTCCCTTGACTAGTTAATTCCCAATCATCCCCCCTGGTGCTAGTAGTTAATTTAAGTTCTAAATGATACCGAGAAACTGAATTTTCCGCCAAAACCACGTGATTATCTACCGCCCGACCAACGCGAATGACGGTAGAACCCTCAAATAACCACTGTTGAAGCGGTATTTTTGTGCCTTTTTCCAGTAGGGTCAGAGTAATCACAATACAACCTAAAATTTAAGATCAAAAAAGTAGTTTTATAAGCAACTTGGTGAAGACGGGCGGACTTTTACTCGCACTAGTATAGCCGTAAGATTGTCATGACCGTTGTATTCATTACCCAACTCAATCAAATTTTGAATACCCGTTTCTAAGTTAGTAGTATAACTTAGTAAAGGTTGGAGATGAGTTAGCCAATGAGTTTCTAGACAGTCATTATCTGATAAACCATCTGATACCAATACCAGGAGCATATCTTCATTGATATTAAATAACGTCACATCAGGAGAGATATAATCTTCATTGCGTGGACCCAAAGCCTGGGTAAGCTGGTAAGCATCTACACGTCCATAAGCTATATTAGGTTCTACACCCCTAGCAATTTCTTGCTGACCCACTTCATGATCTATAGTTATTTGTTCTAATCCTTGTTTGTGAGTTAGACGATAAAGACGACTATCGCCGACATGGGCAATTGCTGCTTGATTATTCTGAAGTAACAGCATAACCAAAGTAGTACCCATGCGTTTAGTACCGGAACGTGATTCTTGTTGATTAAGCTCATAAATAGCTTGATTAGCTAGGTAAATAGCATCACAGATAGATTCAGTCCCAGGTAATTCTCCTTTGACCCAGGTTTCTTGAAAGTATTTACGGATAGTATTTACAGCCAATTCACTGGCTATTTCACCTCCAGCATGACCACCCATACCATCACAAAGAATATATAAACCTTGTGCTGTGACTATGCTATGATTAGGTAGTTCTAGTTTATGGAATTGGCTATCAACGCTAAAGTAGTCTTCATTGTGATGGCGTTGACGACCTAGATCAGTATATGCGACATATTCTAAACTACTTAGCTCCATGGATAAGATAGTTTGGGAATCATCATTTTCAGTTGCTAATTTAGTTTCTGCCTCACTACTTGCTTGTAAGACGGTGGGGGAAAAGTCGGGTTTTTCCTGAGTGGTTATCTCTGTCACTATTTCGGCTATTGGATAACGCTGCTGGGGATCTAAATAAGATTCTAAGTCAATTTGGTGGAAGGGGCTAGTATGACTGTTTTCATTTGCTATATTTTCTAAATTTTGGGTGAGTTGAGTGGGTTCTGGGATTACAGAAACTACCTGATGTTCTTCCTGGGTGATTAAGGCATAGGAGGTGGCGCTACATTCTGTACTACATTGAGGGCAATGCTGGATATTTAAGGCTATTTTGGTGCTGCATTTGGGGCAGATTTTGTGGGTTAGAGATGTGCCACAGTTTTGACAGAATTTATTGATGTTAGGGTTTTTAAATTTACACTGGGGGCAAGTTAGCATGGTGGGATTTGTTTGATTTTCACGGCGAAAGAGGTGCTTTTCACGAATATTTAAATGTCTGGATTTTTTTTGGATTTCTGGAGTATTTTAGTAATACAACTCTTTGGTTTAGTTTTCCGGTGCATGATTTAGGCTTGTGAGTTCAAGGGTTGTGAGTTCGCGCCATTCTCCTGGAGCTAAGTCATGTAATTGAATATTAGCAATACTGACTCTAATTAACCGCAAGGTGGGAAAACCCACGGTGGCAGTCATGCGACGAACTTGGCGGTTTTTACCTTCGGTGAGGGTAATTTCTAGCCAGGCTGTGGGTATATTTTTCCGGGTTCTGATGGGTGGGATGCGTTGAATGACGGATGGTTCTTCTAACAATAACCTAACTTGAGCGGGACGGGTGCGGTAGTCTTGAATTTCTACTCCTTTTTGGAGTTGATGAATTGCGGTGGCATCAGGAATACGTTCTACTTGGGACCAATAGGTACGTTGATGACGAAAGCGGGGATGGGCGAGACGATGCTGGAACTGTCCATGATTGGTTAATAAGAGTAAGCCTTCGCTGTCCCAATCTAAACGCCCGACGGGATAAATATCAGGAATATCTATATACTGTTTAAGGGTGATATGTTTAGGACTTTCTTGGGTAAATTGGCTCAAAACTCCATAGGGTTTGTGAAAAATAATATACCGATTATTCATAAAATAGAGGAAGAAGGAAAAAGGATTTAACAAACATGAATTATGACAATTACTAAAATCAGTCGCAGGTCTTTTTTATTTTTGGGTGGAGCGACTTTGGCACAAGGACTATTTCTCACGGCACCTAGTCACGCCCAATCTGTACAGATTAACAGGGGTCAATTTAATGGTATTACTTTTTATCAAACTATTGTTAATCTTCGAGACCCAAAAAACTTGATTACTATTGGTTTGGCTAATAATGCGGGCTTCGCTAATTCTATTCAAAAAACGAGTGGTGATGAGGAGTTTGGTAAGTTGGTGGGGCGTTATCAAGCGGCTGTTGTTGCTAATGGGACTTTTTTCGCCAAAAATCCCCAAAAAACGGTGATGGGTAATATGATTGCTGGGGGAAAATCCCTGAAATACAGTCCTTGGGAAAATTTTGGAACTACTTTGAGATTGGGTGTTGGCAATAAACCGGAAATGGTGACGGTGAGGGCGGAGGGTAAACCGGAAGGGAATAAATTTTGGTTTTCTATAAGTTCTGGACCGAGATTATTACGAAAAGGGAAAATTTGGTTACGTCCTAATATTGAAGGGTTTAAAGATCCTGCTGTTTTGGGTAGTAGCGCCCGGACAGCAATTGGTTTTAACCAAGATGGAACTAGGTTAATTTTAGTAACTTTTGACTTTAATATCTCTCTGCGACAAGAAGCGGAGGTGATGAGGGCTGTGGGCTGTTATGAGGCGATGAATTTGGATGGTGGAGCATCTAGGGCTTTGGCTAGTAAAAATACTATTTTAGTCCCGGCTGGTAGACGATTAACTAATGTTATTGTTATTTATGATGGTGGAAATCCAGCGCCGGCGGCTCTACAACAGGCATGGCTGAAGTTTCAAAAACGGTAGGGCGCGGCTGATATCTGTTTCATGAGACAAGGGGTAGGGAGCAGGGGGGGAATAATTATCTATTGTCCATGGCTATCTTGTTACGGAGTCTGGGGTATTATTTTCAATATTTAATTATTAATTTTCAATTCCCAAGAGGGTTTGACGGCAAATACGACTATAAAGTTACGGTTCACCCCAATTCCTGAAGGTATTAATTCTCATACATTAGTCAATGTGAATGCACGTTAATCCATGAAACCACTAGAGATAATTTATAAAATTTGCGGTTTTCCTGACGGTTCGGTAAACCACCCTTCATGGGATAGCTACTATAGCAGGTGACAGGTGATTGGTGACAGGTAACAGGGGACAGGGAGAATACAATATATTTCCCAATGACCAATGACCAATGACCACTAACAACTGACTAAAGCGGATAATTTTTCTGGTTCATTTAGTAATTTTATACGGAGTAAAAACCCAAAATGGCGAAAGTAGTTGGCATTGATTTAGGAACAACAAACTCCTGTGTGGCAGTAATGGAAGGTGGTAAACCGACTGTTATCGCTAATGCGGAAGGTTTTCGGACGACTCCCTCGGTGGTTGCTTTTGCCAAAAATGGCGACAATTTGGTTGGTCAAATCGCCAAACGGCAGGCGGTAATGAACCCGGAAAATACTTTTTATTCGGTGAAACGCTTTATTGGTCGTCGTTTTGAGGAGATTACGAACGAGGCGACGGAGGTTTCTTATAAGGTTCTCAGTAGCGGTGGTAATGTTAAGGTGGATTCTCCGGGGGCTGGTAAACAGTTTGCTCCTGAGGAGATTTCTGCTAAGGTTCTGCGTAAGTTGGTGGAGGATGCTAGTAAATATCTGGGTGAAACTGTTACCCAAGCTGTAATTACTGTTCCTGCTTATTTCAATGATTCTCAACGTCAAGCGACCAAGGATGCAGGAAAAATTGCTGGTATTGATGTTCTCCGCATTATCAATGAACCGACGGCGGCTTCTCTGGCTTATGGTTTTGATAAGAAGAGCAATGAGACTATTTTAGTGTTTGATTTGGGTGGTGGTACTTTTGATGTGTCTGTGCTGGAGGTAGGTGATGGTGTTTTTGAGGTGTTGTCAACATCTGGGGATACTCATTTAGGTGGTGATGATTTTGATAAGAAGATTGTTGATTTCTTGGCTGAAAAGTTCAAAAAGGATGAAGGTATTGACCTCCGTAAGGACAAACAAGCTTTACAACGTCTGACTGAGGCCGCAGAAAAAGCTAAAATTGAACTTTCTAGTGTTACCCAAGCGGAAATTAATTTACCATTTATTACTGCTACGCAGGATGGTCCTAAGCATTTAGATACAATTCTCACTCGTGCGACTTTTGAGGAACTTTGTTCTGATTTGATTGACCGTTGCCGCATTCCTGTGGAAGACGCGCTCAAGGGTGCGAAGTTGAATAAAACCAATATTGATGAGGTGGTTCTGGTTGGTGGTTCGACTCGGATTCCTGCTGTTCAGGATGTGGTTAAGCGGGTTTTAGGTAAGGATCCTAATCAAACTGTTAATCCTGATGAGGTTGTGGCGGTTGGTGCTGCGATTCAGGCGGGGGTTTTGGCTGGTGATGTTACGGGTATTTTGTTGTTGGATGTAACACCATTGTCTTTGGGTGTGGAAACTTTGGGCGGTGTGATGACTAAGATTATCCCTCGTAATACGACAATTCCTACTAAAAAATCGGAGGTGTTTTCTACTGCTGTGGACGGACAAAGCAATGTGGAAATTCACGTTCTCCAGGGTGAGAGAGAATTTGCCAATGATAACAAGAGTTTAGGTACTTTCCGTTTGGATGGTATTCCTCCTGCTCCTCGTGGTGTTCCCCAAATTGAAGTTACTTTTGATATTGACGCTAACGGTATTCTCAATGTTGCGGCTAAGGATAAGGGAACTGGTAAGGAACAATCTATTAGTATCACTGGCGCTTCTACTCTTGATAAGAATGATGTAGAACGCATGGTTAGGGAAGCTGAACAAAATGCTTCTTCTGATAAGGAGCGCCGTGAAAAAATTGAACGCAAAAACCAAGCCGATACTTTAGCTTATCAAGCTGAAAAGCAGTTACAAGAGTTGGGTGATAAGGTTGCTGCTGCTGATAAGACTAAGGTTGAGGGTTTGGTGAAGGAAGTTAAAGAGGCTGTTGCTAAGGAAGATGATGCTCAAATTCAGAAGTTAATGCCAGAACTGCAACAAGCCCTGTTTGCTATTGGTAGTAATATCTATCAACAAGCTGGTGGTGATGCTGGCGCTACTGGTGCTGAATCTCCTGGTGGTGGTTCTGCTCCCTCCGGTGATGATGTCATTGATGCTGATTTCACCGAAAGCAAGTAGTAATTAATTCTGATAACGGGCGGGGGTTATCCGCCCTAGGGGAATAATACCCATTTAGCACAATGACTGAATGGGTATTTCTGATGGCAGTTAAATTTTTTATGATAAGATAGTTCTTCCTTATCAACTTTATCATAACAAATTTAAAATCAAATGTCAAGCCCTTCGATCTCTTTATTGGCGTTTTTTTTAAGCAAAAGCTGCGGTGATTTTTAATAAAACTTCTCGAATTTCCTAATATTGTTCCCCAGTCTAATTACTTATACACCAGTTCCCTGTTCCCTTTTTGCTGATGATGTACTCAATGTCCCGATTTATTGGAGTTATACTTTCTATGCTGTACCTATTGGTGTAATATATCTATATCATGTTAATGGGTTTCTTGGCTGCCAACTAACTTAAATTTCAGACTTTGGATATAGAAATATATGCTACAAGTTATTTATTCTGACGAATTTTTAGATCACAAAACGGGAATCTACCACCCTGAAAAACCAGCTAGATTGACTGCTATAGTTGACGCTTTAAAATCTGGGAATTTTGTAAAAAAAATTACCTGGAAATTACCTACACCTGTATTATTAAAACCATCGTTAATGTCTTGGATAGAAAATGTTCATTCGACAACCTATATTAACAAAGTTAAAGATATCGCTGTCTCTGGTGGGGGTTATTTAGATAGAGATACTCCCGTTTCTCCCCGCAGTTATGATGTAGCGTTATTAGCGGTTAGTGCTTGGTTAGATGGAATTGATATTATTCTTAATACAGATGATTCAGCTTTTATATTAGCGCGTCCACCAGGACATCATGCGGTAAGTGATACGGGTATGGGCTTTTGTTTATTTTCTAACGCGGCAATTGCTGCTTTATATGCTTTACAGCAACCCACGGTTAAGCGCGTTGCTATTCTAGATTGGGATGTACATCACGGAAATGGTACGGAAGCAATAGTCGAAACTCACCCAGAAATTGCTTATATTTCTCTTCACCAATATCCAGCTTACCCAGGTACAGGGGATGCTTCTCAACAAGGTTTACACAATAATGTGTTAAATTTACCTATTGATCCTGGTAGTGATATTACTGTCTATCAATCTCTGTGGGAAGGGAGAATTATCCCATTTTTAACCAATTTTCAGCCAGATTTATTGATTATTAGTGCTGGTTATGATGCTAATACTAATGATCCTTTGGCTGGTATTAATTTACAACCAAAAGATTTTGGTTTATTTACAGAATACTGTTTAAGTATAACCAGAAAAATCATGTTTGGTTTAGAAGGTGGTTATGATTTACCAAGTCTTGCGGAATCGGTAGTTGCTACAATTCAAGCTTGTATAGGTGAGTCTGGTTGAACGATTTACTAATTAGAAAAATTCAGAATCTTGTTTTTTGCTAATTTTATATTTTTCAGTATTGTACTTAACCGAATCTAGTTAAAATTTAGCAAATATTTGGGAATAAAACTTTGTCATTGTGTCATGAAAGGGCTAAAGTTTTGTTAAGATCTGATTACAGGAATTCAGTCACCTGGCGTGAAGAAAAATTAGAAAGTACCAGTATCTGTATACAGTTCAGAAGGTGAACAAATGACCACCTATATTTTTTTTGACCAAGCCCTCAAGATGCTTACGATTGCTTTTTTAGCATCAACAATCATGCTAATCGCCGCTTCGAGTATAGGGTTAGCAGTGATTGAAACTATTGAAAAAACAGGAGACAGCTAAAACTACGCTTCCCAGTGGGGACAGGGGTGAAAATAACAGTATGGCTGAAATTTCATCTACAACCTGTCTCTACTCTATCAAAGAGGGCTAGAAGTTCAGGAGTATGGCTAACGCCACGCTTGGCTATCAGGAGGATTTAGAAGTAATATCAAGTCTGGAAAATTGAACAATTTTTGATGCTATGATCATATTTTTATTGCGCCTCATTTACCTTTTATATAGATAAAAGTTTTGACGTGTAGGGTTGTTGGTTTATTAAGCAAACCCTATATAGAAACTAAACGACGTAAAGATTCAGCCCGACGTTTAGCAACGGTGTTATTAGGTGATAATTTAAGTGTTGCTTCATACATTTCTAAAGCTTGAGCATTCAATTTTTTCTTCTCATAAGCGTGTCCGAGATTATTTAGGGCTGATACATAATCTGGTTTTAATTTGATAGCTTCTTTATAATGACGAATTGCTAAGTCATATTGCTCTTGAGCAAAGTAAACATATCCTAAGCCGTTATAAATAGGAGCGATAGATTCTTCTCCTTCTTCTTCTGCTGCTTTTAGAGATTTTTGAAATAGGGGTATCGCTTGGCTAAATACTTTTTTTTCTGAATAGATACTAGCTAATTCATAATATTCTTGAGCCGTACCTTTTTCTTTAGTTAATTTGTTTTTCAATTTATTTAAGGAGCTTTCAAGTTTCCGGGTTTTGAATACTTGACGAAAAACACTCACACCTGCAAATGCAAGTAAACCAACAAAAATTGACAAATAAATGATGACTAAATTGCTATCCATTTTCTACAAATACAAATTATTAAAATACCTTATCTATTGTCAATTGTCTGTTGTTAGTTGTCAATTGTCATTGCTCTTAACTATTACCTAAATCCCCAATATTCTATCCTTTGCTTCAGCCAATCTGTAACCGTATAACGGGCGATCGCTTCATTTACATTACGTCTTAATTCATCATACTGCAACCCTTTAGGCATGACTACAGATAAAGGTTCTGCTGATAATTTAGTTGGCAATATGTGATATTCAGGATGTTCTTGTACCCAACCACTAAGAACGCTGACATCCGCTGCAAAACCATCTACTTGATTACTTGCCGTTTTTTCCCATCCTTGTTCATAAGAATTTACACTGATTAATTTAGCAGAGGGTATAAAGTATTTCAAATAGCTAATTGTGCTAGAGTGGTTGAGAACAGCTATTTTCCGGTTATTTACATCTTTTAACCCTTGAATAGATGTATTTTTTGTGACGATAGCTGCACCATCATAATAATAGGGAACACTGAAGCTAACAATCCGGGAACGCGATTCTGTGGCTGTGACTCTAGCAATCGCTAAATCAACTTGCTGATTAAATACTACAGGTAAGCGATCGCTATTAGCTACCAATTGGAATTTTACAGCATCAGCTTTGCCTAATAAATCACTGGCCAAACCCTTAGCTAAATCAATCTCTAACCCTTGTAGATTGCCCTTAGAGTCCCTAAAAGCCAAAGGGCGAAGATTATCCTTAACTGCCACATTTAAGTAGCCTCGTTGCTGAATTTCCGCCATTGTTGCGGCTGATACAGTTAAGTTCCCACCGGGAAAAAATAGACAAAAAATCAAAAGTAGGGTAGCGGATAATACCAGATGTAACTTATTCATAATCGCTCTGCGTTGTACTCCAATTAAAAAGGCTAAAAAGCCCCTTGATTTTTAATTTTCAATTCTCCGAAGCGGCAACTTGTTACATCCGTTATTCATCCGTTGCCACCTTTATCCGTTAACCGATTGTGCCAATTCTGCAATTTTAGCAAAACTTGTCGGATCAAGAATTGCCAATTGTGCCAACATTTTGCGGTTTAGTTCCACATTGGCCTTTTTCAAATTGCCAATTAAACGGCTGTAGCTTAAACCGTGTTGTCTAGAAGCTGCATTAATCCGTGCTATCCACAGACGGCGAAAATCACGCTTTTTCTTTTTGCGATCGCGGTAAGCACTTCTTAGCGCCTTCATTACCTGTTGGTTAGCGGTTCTAAACAAAGTGGAATGAGAACCACGAAAGCCTTTAGCTAATTTGAGAATTTTATTGCGGCGTTTACGAGCTACATTACCGCGTTTTACCCGAGTCATATCTTATTACCTGTGATCTTTTACAAATATGGAAGCATTAAGCGTACGTTAGGTTCGTCTCGTTCATGAACAACTGCCATTTTTGACATATCGTTCTTTTTACTAGAGGATTTATGCTCTAATAAGTGGTTTTTGAAAGGTTTACGGCGGACGATTTTACCGCTACCGGTGGCGCGGAATCTCTTGGCCGCAGCCTTGCGAGTCTTTAATTTAGGCATGGGATGGCTTTAATTCAACACAATCTACAATTATATACCTTATTGACAAGATCGGCAAGGATTCCCAGGACATAACCATTATATTCAAAAGATTTTACTTCAGGACTTGACAAGGCGAAAATTTTAGTTTACACTAATGTTAAGGGTGGAAATCTGTCCGCGCATATATAGTAAATTTTTCAACTATTAACATCATTATTTTCATTCATCTTCCAAAAATTCAACCAAAATCCAGTATATTATTATCATTCCTTAAATTCTGGATATCCTGATTCTGATAATTAAACGCGGATGAACGCTGATGAACGCTGATGTTATACTAGTTTTTAATTCTCTGCTATCGTGTAAATCCTAATTCAGACAATATGCAAGCCTGGACACCTAGCACCCCGCTACAGAACGGACAGTATATCATTAAAAAGGTCATCGGTGGCGGTGGCTTTGGTGAAACTTATTTAGCAGAAGATACAGAAGAAAACAGGTTGGTTGTGATAAAAACCCTGAACCGGGAACAGCGAGAAAAACCAGACTTTGCGGAAAGACAAAGGAAGTTTAGAAAAGAAGCCTTAGATTTATCAAAATGCTATCATCCCCATATTGTCCAAGTTTACGACAATTTTCCCGAAGATGGACTTTGGGCTGGGCTATTGTGATGGAACACATTGACGGTGATGATTTAGCAGCTTATGTGGAAAACTACACGAATGAAAATGGTTACTTGTCAGAAACAGAAGCTTTGCGCTACATTGACCAAATTGGACAAGCTTTAGAATGTGTTCATGAACGGAAACTTTTACACCGAGATGTGAAACCCAATAATATTTTGTTGCGACGGGAAAGCAAGGAAGCAGTATTAATTGATTTTGGGTTAGCGCGGGAATTTCAACCTGGTAAAATCAGAAGCATGACAGCGACGAAAACGGAAGGTTATGCACCCATAGAACAATATCAACGGCGTGGAGATTTTGGTTATTATACAGATGTTTATGCTTTAGCTGCGACATTATATAGTTTATTAACGAATAGAGTTCCCATTCCTGCTAATTATCGCGCTGAGGAAGATGTCAAGTTATCACCACCGCAAAAATTTAATCAGAAAATTAGTGATAAGATAAATGCTGCTATTCTCAAAGGGATGGAATTAGAACCGGTAAACCGTCCCCAAAGTGTGCGGGAGTTTCGGGAAATATTGGGGTTAGTGGTTAAACCTGTTGTGAATATTCCCACACCACCACCTGTTAATTTTAATATTCAACAACCAATTAATCTTGATATTCAACAACCAATTAATAATGTAGAGACGTTCCATGGAACGTCTCTACAACACACACCACCAAATAACCAAGAAGTACAATTAAAATCATCCTGTGGAATGGACTACAGAAAACTGCGTGACTTACTCGCACAAGGGAAATGGCAGGAAGCAGACAAGGAAACAGCAAGGGTAATGTTAGCAGTTGCGAAGCGGGAAAAGGAAGGTTGGTTAAATGTTAAAGATATTGATAATTTTCCTTGTGCAGACCTGCGAAGCATTGACCAATTGTGGGTAAAATACAGTAATGATAAATTTGGGTTTTCTGTTCAGAAGCGTATTTATCAAGGTTTTGGGGGAACGAGAGAATATAACTCTGAAATCTGGGAGAAGTTCGGGGACAAGGTAGGATGGAGAAAAGAAGACGATTGCTTATACTACAAAAATATTACTTTTGATATAAAAGCAGCAAAAGGACACCTCCCTGTGTTGTTTTGGGACGAGGATTATTTTTGGGGGGTGGTTGATTGGTATTGGTTGTTGCGGTGGAGGGTTTGCTTGGTTCTTCTCTCGCGTCGAGACTTGTAGATTGTAACATTTAAAGGTTACAGAAAATTATTAAGTCTGAATCAGGATATCCAGGATTTAAGGATTTACAGGATGTTAGTTTGCATCTAAAGATCCCCGACTTCTGCGATAATTAATGTGATAAATGAGAAGATTGTTAAAAGTTGTCGGGAATCTGAAATTCTCAATTGTCTGAATCAGGACACCCTTCGGGAAGTCAAAAGTCAAAAGTCAAAAACAAGAAATTAGTTATTTTTATCTTTCCTTTAGTTGTGACAACACGCCCTTTGGGAAGTCAAAAGTCAAAAGTCAAAAACAAGAAATTAATTATTTTTCATCTTTCCTTTAGTTGTGACAACACGCCCTTTGGGAAGTCAAAAGTCAAAAGTCAAAAGTCAAAAAGATAAGAAATTAATTACTTTTCATTCTTTCTTTTGTAGTTACAATTGATTTACCAATAATTCTCATCAACTGTTCACATTCATCAACCATATCTGCTATTTTTTCACTAGGAACAATTTCCGATTTCACTAACAACTTTAACCAATACTTTGTTTCTCTTGCTTCTTTCAGTGCAATAGATTGTTTACTAACAAAATACTTAAAAATCTTGAAATTTTGACTTTTGACTTTTGACTTTTGACTTTTGACTTCCCGAAGGGTTGGAGTTCCCGGTTGTTTATCCAGATAAGAACACAACTTTGTAATTCTGACAGCAAATTCAAAAGTTCTTTCATTTATGGGTGTATGATTATTCATATAAAACAGAATTTTAAACTTTTAATTAAGCATACTTAATTTTTGACTTTTGACTTTTGACTTCCCGAAGGGCTGGTTCTTTCATTTATGGGTGCATAATTCATGATAATCAAAAATTAAAACCTTTAATGAATAATACATCAATTATGTTTGACTTTTGACTTCCCGAAGGGCTGTCATCAAAATTTTAAACTTTTAATTAAGCATACTTAATTTTTGACTTTTGACTTTTGACTTCCCGAAGGGTGTCCTGATTCTGACAAATAAATAAACCTACTTGTCTATCTCAGATTCTAACCATGTTTCCAAATCATTAATATCTGTAAAATCCAACAATGCTTCTCCCAGCTTTTCCAGTTGTTCTATATTCAAACTGTTTATATTTTCGATGTAAATATCTTTTAACTTTCCAAATTTCTTCGATAATTGACGTATCAATAAAATCATCTCACCATTCTGCTTACCTTCTTCTCTACCTTCCTGTCTACCTTCCTGCTTTGCTTCTTGATATACCCTTGTTTGCTTAATATCACTCACTAAAAACATTGCTTCTATCTCCTGACGGCTTAATTGTGAAAATTTGGACAATAAAACAGTCTCCAACAATTCTATAATACCTTGTTTTTCTCTGTCATTCTCAACTTCTGTCTTAGTTCTGTCCAAGAGAGTTTTCACTAATTCCGGTGCTTGTGCTTCCTTACTGACAATTAACTCAATTAACCCCATACCAATTGAACCCGGTGGTAATTCATCTAAATAAATTCGTTTAATTCTCCCACTATTAATCAATTCCTGTTGATAAGTGGTTAATTCTCCCACATCTAAACTCCGTTTCGCAAATAAAGCTACTGCTTGCCAATCTTGTACAGGTTTAAATTGATTAAGATAAATGTTGATTTCTGCTATCAATTCCCAGTAAAAATCTGGTTTTTGTTGAAATTGCACTTCTACAAAATAGATGGGTTTTTCTACACTATCTGCCATAAAAATCCCATCAAATCGAAATGCTTTTTCTTTCACTTCCACAGAGGTAAATTTATAATCTCTGGCATTTTCTGTAGGTTCTCCCAGAATTTCAAATAATAGGGTGTGAAAAGTGAGGAAGATTTGATAAAATATTGTGTCTGTGTGCATTATTCCTGATTTTGAAATTTCTTAATTACTTATTTATCTGCTGATTTTAACCATCTTTCCCAGTTCTACATCTACTGTAATTGCATCTTAATTCTAAAATACAAGATAACGTTTTCGTATTTTGGTTATGAGGACAAATTTTATTTTCTTATTTCCCTGCTTGGAGGGATTTATTTAGGAAATAATTATCTTGATAAATAAAAACTCTATATATATGGGCGCACACTTTCCCACTCATATCATAAGTATAACCGAAACTCGAAACACTGTCAACCCCCCTAGCTGAAATTACCAAAACTCGTTACATTATTGATAAAATTCTCAATAATAATGAGAATAAACCCCCAATAATTGAGAATGTTCTTTTTTGTCAAAATCCCATACAAATAACTTATATATTGACATAAGAAAACCCAATATCATGAAAATTTAATTGTCTGGATTTGTTGGGTTACGTTATCACTTAGCCCAAACTACAGAGTATAATATTTACCACGTGATTTTGTTGGTGAACTGTGGACTTGTGTGCTAAGAAATGATGCTGTCCCCATTCGTGAACGTGATAGTAGTATTCCTGAAAAATTAGCAGAAGTGATAGATTTAGCTTTAACAGAAAAGCCAAAAATTTATTTTCAAACAGCCGCAGAATTTAAAGCAGCGTTGTTAAAATGTGTTTGATGCTTCTTAAATTTTAGTAATTTGAGGATCTAAAACAATGCGTGTACCAGTGATATCTACATGATAGGTCCAGAATTGACTTTTAACCTTAACAATTACTTCCCAACCTGAAATAGGATCAAAAATTTGAGTGCAGACTTCACCAAAATTAAACACGCAGGAATTACTAAAAGTTTTCTGAATTGACTGGGTAATTTTTAGAGAATTTACTGCTAAACCAGAACGTTTAGAAGCATTACTCAAAACCGCATTAGCAATTTTTTTTGGTAATTGATTACTGCTAATTTTCGGATCTAGAAGAATTTGTGAACCGGATTTATTAACATGATAAGTCCAAGATTGTTCTTTGACTTGCACAATTACAATCCAACCGGGAATAGGATTATATTCCCTTGTGCAAACTTCCCCAAATTGAAAATTACAGGGATTGCTAAAAATAGTAGATGTAACTTGAGTAATTTGCAAATTAGAAACTTTCACCCCAGAAACTCTAGAAGCATCTCTTAGCACTGCTTGGGAAATAGATTTAGGTAAAGTATTTTGATTTAACTGTAACTGTTCAATATTTTGAGCATTTGCAA
>Ga0208200_100031_pt1 | contig 35674 bp, 40 predicted proteins | sample LakMenEpi13Aug08_FD_150689 | JGI IMG/M metagenome (GOLD analysis project Ga0208200, IMG submission 150689) | Freshwater microbial communities from Lake Mendota, WI - 13AUG2008 deep hole epilimnion (SPAdes) | ecosystem: Environmental > Aquatic > Freshwater > Lake > Epilimnion/Euphotic zone ...
AGTCGAGCAGGTGGATGAGGTTGATTACAAAAAGTATCTCAAAGTGAGTAGAGAAAAAAGACCACTTACGATGAAATCCGTCGATTCTGCTCTAGCTGCGGACAAAGCTGGTGACCCAAATCCACTTAGAAAACTTCAAAACACTAATGCAGCACGAAAATTTGCTCAAAAACAATTGACTAAAAAGTTCAATGCATCTCAGCCAGCAAAACCATTTCCTGTATATGAACCAGGACGTAGATATGTTGGTGATAGCGTTGAACTTGACGGTCCTACGATTGATGAGGCTGGCTATCAGGTTGTCGGAACCACAAAAGATAAAGAAACCTTTAGATCAAAAGTGCATCCTAAAAAGGCTGATGCTCTAAGCACGCATTATAAAATGACAAAGAGCCGTAAGTACAAAGACATTAAACTTGTCAAAGTTCAAGAAGAAGTCGAGCAGATGGATGAGGCTCGTCGCCGTATGAGTGCAGCAGAAAAGTTGGGTCGTGCATTTGATCAAGAACAACAAAGAAGTGCATTGAGCCGTCAGCGTGGGCTAGATTTATTGAAGCAAAAAGACACCGAAAAAATGCAAAATAAACTTGCATCTGGTAAAATGTCCCCATCAGAAGTTATGACAAAACTAAAGAAAGAAGAAACCGAGGAATCCACTATGAAGTACATCGAAGAAAAACTAACAGCTGCTGATCCAGCATCAAAGTGGATTAGCGATTTCGTCAAGTCAGACAATCCAAAGTTTGCTGGGAAGAGCAAGAAAGAGCGTATTCAACAGGCTCTAGGTGCTTACTACGCGAAAAAGCGTGGAACAAACGAAGAAACCGAGCAGGTGGATGAAGTTAATCGAAATAAAACAAAAACAGACGATTATGGTGGACGCTATTTGGATTCAATCAATCGCGATAAAGAAATAAAAGAACTAGAAAGAAAAATCAGTAAAATGTCGCCAAACGATGGCGGTGGACGCTATTTGGCTGGACTCAAACTTGATAAAATGAAGGCAATGAAAGAAGAAGTCGAACAGGTGGATGAAGTAAATGCTCGCAATAGTTTTGTTGCTACTCAGCAAGCACTCACACCTCGCGCTAAAGATGTTAAAGCATCTGTAGGAACTACACGCCGTGACGCTGCTGTGACGAATAAGTATGCTCGCCGCATATCAAAACTATCTGGTGGCGACTATTCAAAACAAGATGTTAAGGGCAACCTAAAGAGTCTTGCGAAAGAAGAAGCCGAAGGTAAAGTTGCTGTAACTCCAAAGGAAAAGTCGCTCGCTGCGCATCACGGCGATAAGACCAAAATTACTTTCGGTGATGTGCTCAAGGCTCGCTTAAAGTCAGCCGCTGCAAAAAAGATGGGTAAATAAAATGACAGACGCAATTGAACGATCCGCTGAAGATAAAGGTGAATACGATTACGAAGGCGACATGGCGAAGTCTCAGCTTCGCAGCATTCTAGCCAACGCAAAGCGTCTTCATGACATGTTGAAGCCTGACTCAAATTTACCTGAGTGGGTTCAAAGCAAGATTACACTTGCTGAGGATTATATCCTTACAGCAGCTAATTATATGGAAGGCGAGATGAACGAAGAAATGAAGCCATATGTAAAAGCTGCTCAGCAAAAATTTGATCTGGAAGCCAGAGCAAATCGAAAAAATACAAAACAAGCAGGAAGTGCAGCTGCCGATTACGAACGAAAGAAACAAAAAGAAGCCGATGTTGCACTCAAAGCAATTAAATTTGCTAAAGGCAAGAAAAATAAGATAGACATGAAGCCACAATTAAATGGTGAGAAAGATGCAAACATTCAATGACTTTTTAAACGAAGCATTTGATGATGTTATTCAGATCGATGCGCGTTATCTAGAAGAAAATTTAGATCAGATCAACAGTGAACTTGATGCGTTGACTGAAAAACCATATCAAAATGCACCTATCTTTTTAAACCAATTGCGTGGTGTTACAGAAAAATTTGGTTTCCCGCTACCGCAGTCTGCAACCAATAACTTTTTAGATCTTGGTGCCGAACTAGTTTATATGCTAGGCGAATCAGACTATCATCTCTATGTCGTTTATGACACTGGAGAAGATGGATTCGTTGACGGTTATGCTCAAGTCGTATCAAACGACGAGCTGGAAGATCTATTAAATATGGACTCCGAGGAAGTTCTCGGGGATCGCGAAGAGATGCCAGTAAGACATTCAGACTGGTATCGTAAGCGCGATGATGATGCAGGTAACACGAACGAATATTAATCTATGCTTTTTGATGAATTGAATGAGTCCAATGTTTTGTTATATGCAGCCAAGTGCTATGATAAGCCTAACTGCATACAAAGTGAATTCGATGACGATTACAAAACATTTAGATATATTAAACGATTACTTCACCGTTATCGTTTGACTGGAGAGATAAAAGAAAGGTTACTGTTAAACCATCTTATATTGTGCCAGAATGTATTTGGTGTAGAGGCGAGCACAAGAATATTATTTTTGCGTATTAGCGAAAGCGATTATAGCGCATTAAAGACTTTTCTAGTGTTCACTTCAGCTATGCCAAATATAATTAAGGGCATCGATGGTAAAGATATTCGATCGAGCGATATTCAATTAGACGGCAGACTGGTTAATATATTAAGAAACATCTAATGAAAAGATTAAAGCAAATCAAAGAAGAAACAATTGTTAACACTGTTGGCAGTGGGCAGATTGCTGGATTAGAACCAGACACGCCACCAGTACCAAAGGGTGTTACGACTAAAGGAAGCATGCTTCGCCGCAAAAAATTTGCTGGTAAAGAAGTATTCGTTGTTTCTTCAGACGCATTTAATAAAGCAAAACTAGGCAAAAAGAAATTTGAACATTACTCTAGTTATGTTGGTCGTGATGAGATTGGCGAAGCCATTCGTCAATACGCGAAAGAAAATAGGGATGCGCCGATCATCCTCGAGGATGAATTGACTGGCGCCATGGTATATTTAAAATACGGTAAGAGGTAATTACAATGGATTTACTACAAACAGCTGAACAAGGTTTAAAGAATTGGATTTTAAAGGTAACAGTCGGTACACTAGCAAGTATTGTGCTTATTGTTGTTCTTATTCTCATGGTTGGCATTTTCTTACCTAATGAGCAGGTAGATAACAAGGATATCTTTGCAATCATCGGACCAGCATTTAACACCGTAATCGGTGCGTTCGTTGGTCTACTCGGTGGAATGCAGATTGCTAAACTTGGCGAAGATAAGAAAGACAAGCCAGCCGATCCAACACCAGAGTCACCATTACAAGAAACTGTTCAAGACGCAGTTGAAGAAATCGACGATCATATCGCCTGAGGTGAAACATGAGTCTTAAGAATCTACAGACTAAGATTGGTATTTCTGCTGATGGTTCCTGGGGAGCAGGAACCTTTAAAGCAGCAATGGCTTACTACAAACTAACACCTGTTCGTGCTGCTCACTTTTTTGCTCAAACAGCACACGAAACAGGTGGGTTTAAGGCATTCTCAGAAAACTTGAATTACTCAACAAAGGGTCTTCGAGGAATCTTTGGGAAGTATTTCCCATCAGATGCTATTGCTTCACAGTATGAGCGCAAGCCAGAAAAGATTGCTAACCGCGTGTATGCGTCTCGTATGGGCAATGGACCAGAATCCTCGGGTGATGGTTGGAGATATCGCGGTCGCGGAGCATTACAATTAACAGGTAAGGATAACTACAAAGCCTTTGCTGATTACTGCAAGCGTCCAGATGTAATGTCTAACCCAGATCTTGTTGCTACAGAACTAGCATTCGAATCAGCAATGTTTTTCTTTGAGCGCAATAAACTCTGGGCAATCTGTGATCAAGGCGTGACTGATGCTGCTATTTTATCCATCACCAAAAAGATTAACGGTGGAACACATGGTCTAGCCGATCGCTCTGAAAAGACAAAGAAGTATATTGGCTGGGCAACTAGTGCAACTCCTGCACCAGCAGTAGTGACTGCACCAAAAGCAGCTCCTGCTGCAGTTACAGCAGATATGCAGTTGTCTGAGCACTTCAATCTTAAAGAGTTTACCAAGTCAGAAACTGCTATTCGCAAACGCATTGATAACACACCTGGACCTGAACATGCGCAAAACCTTAAAATTGTCTGTGAAAAAATCCTTGAGCCTGTTCGTAAACATTTTGGCAAGCCTGTCCGCATTAATTCTGGGTATCGTGGTCCTGCCCTTAATTCTGCTGTTGGTGGGTCTAGTAAGTCTCAGCATTGCAACGGCGAGGCTGTCGACTTTGAAATCGACGGATTAGCCAACCCAGAACTTGCTAAATGGGTAAGTCAAAACTGCGATTTCGATCAGGTTATTCTAGAATTTTATGACCCGAAAGAAGGTCCTAATTCTGGATGGGTACATGCATCGTATACTTCTAAGGGTACAAATCGCAAGCAATTACTCACAGCAGTAACTGTAAACGGAAAAACTGTATACAAGCCTGGATTAGTTTCTTAAGAATATGAAAACGCTGGAGGAGAAGAAACTCCTAGTCAAGATGATGCGCCTTTTTGGTCAGCCTGTTGACCTAGCACTTCTTGAATCTATCAAAAGAGAAGAAGAATTAAGTAAGGCATTCTTCAAAGAACAGATCCAGCAGCCAAAGATTGAAGTGCAGATGGCAGTTGAACCTATTGTTCAACCTGTCATTGAATCTCCAGTCAAGATTCTTAAAACAGATTCTAATCCAAGGCTTACGAAGGCACTGGAAAGTCTATCCAAGGAAGATCTTATCGATGTCATCGAGGAGATGACCACAGACATCGATATTATGGAACTTTATGAGTTAGAAGAAGAATCATTAATCTACATGATTCGTGAGTTGTCTAAGAGCAAAAGCGAACCAATTGTTGATGTTCCAAAAATAGTTGAGGCTGTAGCTGAAGAAGAAGATAAATCTGTACTTCTACAAAAAGAGTTTGAGAATTTACAGAAAAAACTTGACATGCTACAAAAAAGGTTTAATAATAGTATAGCCACAGGAGGCGGTGGCGGTGCTGTTAGAATGAGTGACCTGGATGATCTTATTGCGAAACGCGATATCATTCCTGATCTAGATGAAGTGTTTAGCCTTGGTTCTCCTGATAGAAGATTTAAAGATCTATTCTTGAGTGGTAATACAATTACTCTTGGTGGAACAACGATTAGTGCTGATACTTCTGGTGGTGGGTTAATTATTGGGCAAACATCTGAAGAATCAAATACTCCACCAGTAACTATCTCTACTGAATCATTTAGAACAGCTGCAGCACCTATTGACGAGAACGAAAATGCGGTCAAACAAAGTTATACAGTATCAACAAATAAAAACGCCACAAGCACTGGTCCCATAAAACTAAATAGGTCGGTGGTGTTTAAAATACCTAAAACTTCGAAGTGGAAAATTTTGGCATAATAGGAATACTCAATGTCTAGCGCAAGTCTTATTCTAGAAGGTGCAAATACTGGTCAGGTAACATTAACTGTTTCCGAAAATGCTGGTGGCGCCACATTTATTCTGCCGAGTGTAGATGGCACTAATGGTCAAGTATTAACCACAGATGGACAAGGGTTTCTTAACTGGACATCGTTAATCTCTGGTAATGGTGCCTTCGGTTCGCAAGGTTATCAAGGATACCAAGGCTATCAGGGACACCAAGGTTTTCAAGGCGCGCAAGGTCGACAAGGCGCTCAAGGTGCTACTGGCGTTCAAGGATTTCAGGGCGCTCAAGGTGTTATCGGTGCTCAAGGTGATGTAGGCGCACAAGGCGCAGCTGGTGTTCAAGGTGCTCAGGGCGTGCAAGGTGCAACTGGCGTACAAGGATTCCAAGGCGCAGCTGGTGCTCAAGGTGCTCAAGGTGCTCAAGGTGCTCAAGGTGTTCAAGGCGCGCAAGGTAATGATGGTGGTGAAGGTTCTCAGGGGCATCAAGGTATTGCTGGAGCACAAGGTGTTCAGGGTGCAGCAGGAACTGGTGCTCAAGGCGCTCAAGGTGCCGCTGGATCGCAAGGATTCCAGGGTGTTCAGGGTGCAGCAGGAACTGGAGCGCAAGGTGATGTAGGTGCCCAAGGAGCAGCTGGAGCGCAGGGCATCCAAGGTGCACAAGGTGCTGTTGGCGCACAGGGTGCTGTAGGCGCACAGGGAGCAGCTGGTGCTCAGGGTGTTCAAGGAGCAGTCGGCGCACAGGGAGCAGCTGGTGTTCAAGGCGCGACAGGATCTCAAGGTGTCCAAGGTGCTCAAGGTGTTCAAGGTGCGACAGGAACTGGAGCACAGGGTGCTGCTGGTGCTCAAGGCGTCCAAGGTGCTCAAGGTGTTCAAGGCGCGACAGGAACTGGAGCGCAGGGCATTCAAGGTGCACAGGGTGTACAAGGTGCCACTGGCGAATTTGGTGGCGCAACATTCGAATATGTTTTCAACACCAATACAGCAAACACAGATCCAACGGCTGGCTTTGTTAAGTTTAACAATACAACATTGCTATCTGCGACTGAGATGTATATTGATAACATCGATCGTTTAAGTGGAAATGTTTTCAATTACTTGAATACAATCGATGACTCGACGTCGACAATCAAAGGCACATTCAAGATTGCAAATTCTGCAAATGTTCTAGAATACACATTCTTCAATATTAACGGTACTCATCTTCATGTTGCTGACTGGTTCGTTGTTCCTGTTGCTGGATTGAATACAACATTAACTGAATCAAATTTCCCAAACAGCACTAATGTTATTATGACATTTGTTCGTACTGGTGACAAGGGTGATACTGGAACACAAGGACCACAAGGTATTCAGGGTGCTGTTGGCGCACAAGGTGTTGCTGGAGCACAAGGCGTAACTGGTGCTCAGGGTGATGTTGGTGCACAAGGTGCTACTGGAGCACAAGGTTTTGTTGGTGCTCAGGGAGCAGTCGGAGCACAAGGCGCAACTGGTGCTCAAGGTGTTCAAGGCGAGATAGGCGCGCAGGGAGTAGTCGGCGCGCAAGGTGTTCAGGGAGCAGTCGGTGCGCAGGGTGCTGCTGGTGTTCAAGGAGCAAGTGGCGTTCAAGGAGCAATAGGCGCGCAGGGTGTTCAAGGTGAAGTTGGAGCACAAGGCGTTCAAGGCGCAAGTGGTGCTGGTGTTTCTAGTGGTACAACTAACAATATAGCAAAATATATTGGTGCAACAACATTAGGGAATAGTTTAATCTTTGATACCAATACTAGCATTGGTATTGGAACATCAACCCCAACAGCGACACTAGATGTTGCTGGAAATGGAAAGTTTGTTGTTGTTGATTCTACTCGCGTCAATCCTCGTGTTATCTCTGTTGCAGATGCAGCTTCAATAACACCTAATGTCGCAGTTGGTGACCAGTACAATATTACAGCATTGGCACAAGCGTTAACAATTAATGCGCCAGTGGGTGTTCCAGTCGATGGAAATAAACTCACAATTAGATTGCTCGACAATGGAACAAACCGCGCATTGACTTGGAATTCAACATATACTGTTATTGGTACAGTATTGCCTACATCAACAACAGCAAATAAAATGTCATATATTGGTTGCATATATAATTCTGCTGACACTCGTTGGGATGTAATTGCAGTAACAACACAAGTATAATTGAAGGAAGTATCATATGAAGATTAATTTTGAATATGACACAAAGTATGGTAAATTCAGCGACTCATTAGATTTACCAGACGACCAATTATACACTGATGTTGAAATTGAGGCTATGAAAGAAGCTCGTAGAGATGCTTGGGTGTCGTACATCGACAACGCTCAACTAGAAACAACACCAATCGATGAATCGCCTACTGAAGCCCCACTAGAAGGTCAATAAATTATGGCAGATAGATATTGGGTTGGTGGCACAGGCACATGGAATACAACAAGCACAACTAACTGGAGCGCCAGCAGCGGCGGTCCCAGTGGCGCCAGCGTGCCGACAGTAGCAGATAGTGTTTTCTTTGACCAGGCAGGCACATATACTGTAACCATGACAGGCGCATTAGCCTGTTTAGATATAACAGTTAGCACAGGTACAGTAACATTTGCTACTGGTACTACCCCAACATTAACAGTAGCAGGTAATGTAGCAATTACAGCAGGTACAACTACATGGAATAGTACTGGCACCATAACATTATCAGCGACTACATCAAAAACAATTACAAGCGGCGGCACAACTTTTAATTGCAGTATGACAGTAAGTGGAGCAGGTGGAACAAAAACATTACAAGATAATCTAACATTAAGTAGCACAAGCACTTTTACAGTTACATCAGGTACACTGGCATTAGGTAGTCATACATTAACGACAGGATTATTCAACTCAAGCAATAGCAATACAAGAGTATTGAATTTTGGTACAGGTAAAATTGTATTAACTAGTGCAACAACAAGCACAATTTGGACTACTGGAACAACAACTAACCTTACAATAAGCGGAACTCCACTAGTAGAATGTGTAACCACTGGCACAGGAGTTACCAAAACTATTAATACAGGCGCACCGTCAGAAGCAAACTCAATAAGTTTTAGTTTATTGAATACTGTGACAGGTACAACCTATGCATTTTCAGCAAGTAATGTTGTAAGAAATTTAATCGTAAATGGTGTGCAAACAGTAAGTAATATTAACTTGATAATTTATGGAGCATTTACTCACTTAACCACAAACGGAACTACTACATTTACAGCTGGTGCAAATGCATGGACATTTGCTGCTACAAGTGGCAGTTTTACGATTAATAATATTGCTGGCTTCACTTATGATTTTCCATGGACATTTGGCAGCGCAACTAGCACTGCTACCTGGACATTAGCAAACAACCTAACACTAGGTGCAACTAGGCAACTGACATTAAGCAATGGTTCGTTTGATATAAACAGCAAAACTATTTCTGCTGCTGGTATTACAATATCAACAGGCACACCAACACTATTAAACACAGGTACAGGTAGTTTTACAACAACATTACCATTTACACATACTAGTGGATCGTTTACATTACCATTTAATATTACTACAAGTTCAGCAAGTGGTTATACATTTACAGCAGGCACTTTAGCATTAAGTACATTCACATTAACCACTACATTATTCGGTAGCAGTGGTTCTAGTTCCAGAACATTAAACTTTGGCACTGGTCAGCTGGCGTTGACTGGCAATGGTGTAACAATCTTTAATGTTACTACAGCAACCAATTTTACAACATCTGGTACTGTTTATATTAATTCTACATATACTGGTAGTGTTGGCACACGCACCATTGTAACAGGCTTTACAGAAGCGCAAGCGGCAGGATATAATGTTGCTACTAGTGGAACTACTGGCATTGTATTGAGTCCAAGTGCAACTGATATTGTTGCATTAACTGGTAGTTTTAATACAGTTAATTTGACTGGATTTACAGGAACATTAAGTAATACAACAAGAACTATTTTTGGTGATTTAACTGTGCCTGCCAGTGGCGGCACGTTTACGGCAGGTACAAATATTACCACTTTTGCTGGTACTGGCACTGAAACTATTACTACGAATGGCAGAACACTTGATTTTCCTATTACTTTTGCTGGTGTAGGCGGCACATTTGTGCTAGCAGGTGCATTAACACTAGGTTCAACAAGAACAGCAACATTAGACAATGGTACACTTAATTTAAATGATTTTACACTTACTGCTGCAACTTTAAGTTCTTCTGGTAGCGTTGCTAGAGTAATAGCATTTGGCACCACAGGTCAAATTACACTGGTTGGTAACGGTACAAATATTGTACTCATGACGAGTATGACCAGTTTCACATATACTGGCACTCCTAGAATTTACAGTACATATAACGGCGCTACTGGCACTAGAACATTTACTTTCGGCAGTACAGCTGGCGCTACATCCACAAATATATTTGATGTGAGTTTCGGTAGCAGCGGCACTGGACTTGTGATCACGCCTGCAACTGATACAATAGCACTTACAGGTGGCTTCAATAGCATAGACTTCACTGGATTTACAGGAACATTAAGTAGTACAAGAAGATCTATTTTTGGCGATTTAACTATACCTGCTTCTGGTGGAACATACTCAGCAGGCACTAGTGTTACAACATTTAGTGATACTGGCACTGCAACGATTACAACTAACGGCAGAACACTTGATTTCCCGATGACATTTGATGGTGTTGGTGGAACATTTGTGCTAGCAGGTGCACTAACACTAGGTTCAGCAAGAACAGTAACATTAGAAAATGGTACACTTAATTTAAATAATTTTACGCTTACTGCTGGATTTTTAGATTCTAGTGCTACCACTACTAGAGTAATAGCATTTGGCACCACAGGTCAAATTACACTGGTTGGTAACAGTGCATCTACTGTAAGTATGACTAATATAACCAATTTTACTTATACTGGTACGCCTAGAATTTACTGTACATATAACGGTGCAACTGGTACAAGAACATTTGATATTGGCGGTACAGCTGGCGCGACATCTACAAATGTGTTTGATTTAAGTTTTGGTAGCAGCGGCACTGGACTTGTAATTACCCCTGCTACGGATACTGTTACATTATCTGGTGTATATTATAATGCTGATTTTACAAACAATACTAGCACAATAGATAATTCTACAAGATCACTTTATGGAAATTTAACCATACCTGCATCTGGCGGAACTTTTACTGCTGGCGCTTTAGTCACAAGCATTACAGCTGGTATATCAGTTGACATAAACATTCAGCGTACCATAGATTTTCCAATTACCTGCAACAGTGTTGGTGGCACACTTAACTTTTTAAATAATTTGACGCTAGGTTCTACTAGAACATTCACACTTACAGCGGGTGCTCTGAACCTAAACAATCTTACGCTATCTGCTGCAACATTCAGTAGTAGTGGCACTGGTGTAAGATCTGTTGCATTTGGCACTACTGGTCGAATTACTTTAGTAGGAAACAATGCTACAATAGTAGATCTTACTACTATGACAAATTTTAGTTACACTGGTACACCTAGAATTGTTAGCGCATACAATGGTGCTACTGGCACAAGAACATTTAACATTGGTGGAACTGCGGGAGCGAATTCAAATAATATTTTTAGCGTCACAACACTCGAAATAATTACCACTACTGGTGGCAATGGTAACGCTGAATCTAGCGATGATGGTGGTGGCGGTGGTGGTGGTATTGGCGGCGGTGTTGGTACAACTGTTGATGTGAATGGTGGATACACAGGCGGTGCTGCGAATACTGCTAGCGGTAATTCGTTGTTTACGGCAGTAACTGCCGCTGGATATACAATCGGTAGTGGTGCAGGCACTGCTGGTGGAACAGCCACTAGTCCTGCTAATGCAATCAATGGTGGTAACGCCACTGGCTTTGGTGCAGGTGGTGGTGGTGCTGGTTACTATGGCGGTAATGGCGGTAATGGCTTCTTAGGTGGTGGTGGTGGTGGCGCAGCAGGATTTAATGGTACTGCAAGAACAGGTGGAACTGGTGGTGATGGTGCAATCGTATTGCAAATGACTGTAAGTGGAACGCCAACATATAATGTCTTAACATCTGGCACAAGTTATAGCATCCCTGCAAACACCACCTTTATTAAAATTTGGGCTATTGGTGCAGGTGGTGGTGGTGCTGGTGCAACAACAGATGCTACTGCAGGTGGTGGTGGTGGGGCTGGCGGCATTTCATTAATGTCTAGCGCCAACACTGGAACTATCACTTATAGTATTGGAACGGGTGGCGCTGGTGGTTCGGGAGCTAATAATGGCTCAGCAGGTGGAAACACAACAGTAACATTTGATGGCACAACACTTACTTCTACTGGCGGTGCTGGTGGTGCTTTTAACAGCGCTATTGTTTCTGGAGTTGGTGGAACTGGTACTGATGTATCTACTGTCATTCCTGCGGGCATAGCGTTAGCAATAGCAACAGATGCACATGCATTAATTGGCTCGTATAATAATTTTGATTTAACTGGGTTTCTTGGAACATTTGGTAATAGCACCAGATTTATCTACGGTAATTTTACAATACCATCCACTGGCGGTTCATTGTCAGCAGGTACCAGCGTTACAAGTTTTGTTGGCTCTGGTTCAAAAACATTATCTACTGGTGGCAGAACACTAGATTTCCCAGTGATTGTTGACGGTGCTGACGGAACCTTCCAATTACTCAGCAATTTCACCATAGGCTCAACACGAGCATTTACACACACTAATGGAACAATCGACCTTAATGGTTACACGCTGACAGTTGGTACATCTTATACGACTGCTGCTGGAACTAAGAACTTAACATTTAATGGCGGAACACTTGTTTGTCCTACAGCATCAGCAACAACATTCAATAATGCCGTTCCTGCTGGATTTACAACGACAGCAGGAACAGGTACAGGTACCATATCATTGACCGCTGCGACAGCCAAAACATTCGTTGGTAACAACGCGATCTATAATTGTGATATTGATCAAGGTGGTGCTGGTGCTTTAACAATCACTGGACTTAACACCTTCAACCGCATCAAATCGAGTTATGCAAATACAACGGCTAATGCCAGCATAATTCTTCCAACTGGCAATACTGTTACTTTTGCGGGTATAGTTGGTGGTAGCGCAAGTAACAAAGTATTAGATTTAGGTCCAACAACTGCAACTGCTGCACCATTTAGAGCAAATGTTATTATATCTAATTCTAGCATTCAAACTGCAAGTTATGTTCAAACCAACAGCATTGTTTTCATCACCAATACTGCCAATACATTCTCAGGTGATGGAACTACGCCATGGCGATTATATCTGGCTAATTCTATAAACAATGGCGATACATTGGGTGCTGTGTTCCAAGAATATAGTAACAGTGCTCCTGTTGTATATTACATTACCAGTGGAACTTCATTCACAGTTCCCGCTGATTGGAATAATTCAAATAATGCTATACACATTTACGGTGCTGGTGGTGGTTCTTCTGGTTCTTATGTTCCTAATTCTTCTGGAAATAGATTAGGTTCTGCTGGCGGCGGTGGTGGTGGATACACACAAGTTCTAAACTTAACATCAACTCCTGGAAGTTCACTGTCCTATAGTATAGGTTCAGGTGGAGCAGCGGGTTCAGCTAATAATCTTAGCAGCAGTGGAGGTGCTGGTGGCAATACAACCTTTGCAAGCATTTACACTGCTAATGGTGGTGGTGGGTCATCAATAACAGCTTCAACCACTACAGCAGGAACAGGCGGCACAGGTGCTACAGCCAATGGAGGCATTGGTGGCTTGGGTGGAGGTGCTGCATCTGCAACTAACAATTCCTCTGGTGGTGGTGGCGGTGGATCAGGCGGACCAAATGGTGCTGGCGCAAATGGCGGCACAGGTACTATTGGTGGCGCTCCAAGCACATGCGCTGGTGCTGGCGGCGGTGGTTCAAGTGGAGGAACCAACGGCACAAACGCATCTACAGTGACTCCAGGCACAGGTGGAAATAATTTTGCTGGAACTCGCGCTGGCGGAATAGGTGGTTTGGGAACAACATTCGGTGGAATATCTGGTGGCAGAGAACGAGGCAGAGCTAGTTATGATATTTTAGGTAGCATCGGTGGTGCTGGTGGCGGCGGTGGTGGCGGTGCAGTTGGTCCAGGCGTCAGAGATGAATTGAATATTGGTGGTGGTGCTGGTGGTTCTGGTGCTACTGATAGCGATTTCGCAAATCCAGGAACTGCTGGACAATCTGGTGGTATAATTATCGTGTATTATCCAATCGCTGTTGTTGGTGAAAATTTCAGTAATATGTTCTTGCTGTTTTAAGCGATAAATAAGTCATGAACGAAAAAGACGAAATCCTAAAAAAACTTCTCTCGAAGAAAAAGTCTAATGTTGATGATAAGTTTGTTTTAGAAACAATAAAGAAAAAAAGGAACGGGGAGTCTGGTTATCTCAATGAGCAGATAACCCTGAAAGAAATCGCACCTGTCGTTGCAGCAAAAACAGATCTCGTTCCAAATACAAACGATTTAGTGCAGCAAGTTTCAAATGTGCTGGCAACTGCAAACGCAAATACTAATTATTTTAAAGATAAAGAAATAGAAGGTATGCGTCGCACCATCGCTGAGATGATGCAAAAAATTTCTACGCTTTCATGGGGTGGTGGCGGCACTGGTATAGTTCGTGTATTTGACGCTGATGACTTCGACCGCAATACTGTTGGCGAAGGCAAGTTTATGAAGTTTTCAAATGGATGGTTCGTCCTAGACGACATCAATCCCTCTGAGATTGTTCATAATACAACTATAGTAAACTCAAATACTTATGTTGTTGCAAACAGTGATTATTATATCGGCGTTAATAATGCATCATATACAACTATCACTTTACCATCAACACCAGTTTCTGGCAGAATGGTTATAATTAAAGATGAATCTGGAAACGCTCAGTTATATCCAATTAAAATTGACGGCAATGTTGATAACGATCCAGGTGGCGCAGAAATAAGAATTAACAACGGTGGTGTTCAATTAATCTACCGTAACGGTTGGAGAATCGTATAATGACTTACCTATTAGATGACGCAATTAGATATGATGACAGTGGAAACCTTGATGCGTTTGGAAGACTTCGTATTTCTGATGCATTTACGCTCAATGATTACAAACATGTTTATGGTTTGGATCCAAACTTTCGCGATACCATTACTAATGGTGGCACTGTTACCTTTCAAAATCAACAAGCCGCTGCTAGATTAACAACATCAAATAATCCAGCTAGTAGTGTAATCCATCAAACTAAGATGTATCACCAGTATCAGCCTGGAAAAAGCCAGCTGATTAAATCAACATTTAATTTCTATGCGAATGCGATTAATGTGGTAAAACGAACTGGATACTTTGATTCAAACAATGGCATTTATCTAGAACAATCTGCAAATGGTGCATTAAGTTTTACCATTCGAACAGATACCAGCGGCACACCTAGCGATGATCGTCGAGTATATCAGAGTCAATGGAACAAGAATACTTGCAATACGAGTATTTCTGGTCCTAGCGGAAATGGTTCGTTTAATTTAGATATCACCAAAACTCAAATTTTCTTTACAGATTTTCAATGGTTGGGTGTTGGTCGCGTGCGTTGTGGATTTGTGCATGATGGACAGTTAGTTGTTGCTCATGAATTTCACAATAGCAATGTTTTACCTACTGTTTATATGAGCAATCCAAACTTACCTGTTCGATGCGAAATATTCAATACAGGCGCAACGACTGGTGGGTTTTTTGATCAAATTTGCTCGACTGTAATTTCCGAGGGTGGATATGTCGAAGCAGGTCAAGACTGGCACGTTGCAACAGGCAATACGAAGATTACAATAACTGGAGTGGGTAATACTCGACCGATTATGGCTATTCGATTGAAGAACTCATTCCGTGGGTATCAAAATCGCGCAACTGTTCGTATTGGTGATATTAATCTTTACGCAGAACAAAATCCTGGTGTTTGGGAATTGAGAAAACTGGATAGTGTTGCAGATCTTACATTAGCAAATTCTACTTGGAATTCAGTTCATGCTAATTCGGCAGTAGAGTATAACATTACTGGGACTGCAATAGTTGGCGGTGAAGCCATTTCTGGTGGGTTTGTGGGTACGAGTTCTCCTGGAGGCAGCTCGAAGGGAATCGGTTTGTCCAGTACAACGCAGCCAACTTCAGCAAAAAAGAATTTTATCGCTCAAAATTACGATTCCTCAAATAGCGAAATATTCGTAGTTGTAGTACAAGCAATTACAAGCCCAGTAGATGTTTGGTGCACTGTAACTTGGCGCGAAGTTTACTAAATATAGAGCATATTATTCTCTAAATCATTCCCCTTGCTGATTGACTTATTATGACCGTTATGTGGTTGTGGTAATCACTCACACCTGAAAAGGCTAAATGGGGTCATAATGAACTACGATGTTATCTTTGGTATTATAGCCGACGTCGGCTTTCCTATTGCTGCAGCTCTCGTGGCTGGCATTTTTGTCTACTTTGTAATAAACTACATCCTTGAATCGGTGGTTAAAGCGATCAAGGGCATGCAAGTTATTATTCAAGGTCTTGACAATCGCGTAAAAACAATGAATCATGACATCATTCGCGTTGACTCTGTGGTGAGTGCGGCGTTGGGGCTGCGCCCTGACTTGGATCGTATCGCTAGAGCGGATGGTAAAAATGATGCAAGAAAAGACTAACGAATTCGTTCCATTTACATCTTGGAAACCATTTCATAAAATTACATTTATGGACTATGAGTTCACTGTAAATGGCAAAAACATAGAATTTGATGATAAATTAATGCCTATGCAATTAGACGTTAAAAGAGGCGACAAGTTCACGGTTCATATTGACGACTTCGGTAAAATAACTCTTGTGAGAGACGAATAATGGATCCGCAAGCAATTACTGATTTGATCAAACAATATGGCTTTCCGATTGTATCTTCAGTCGGCATGGGTTATTTTGTTTACTTCATCTATCAATTCGTTACAACTAAATTGATGCCATTGATTGGGGAAACTAATATGATTTTAGTGGCTCTAATCGATCGTATTCGCATGCTTGATAACGACATGATTCGTTTACAACAGAAAGTGAGTGTGGTTTTACAGCTGCATGAGGATCACAGACAAAATGAAATGCAAAATAAAATTCGAAATAGCAAAAATTCTAACCCTTGAGTTCGAACTTTCTGCGGGTAAAGATAAAGAGGAAAAAGTCGATGAGAAAAAAGATTCTCCTGATCCTGCCGTTGCTCCTAGCAAGTAGCGCGCAAAGTACAGAGCTTGTTCATCAATTTAAGAACCCTTCCTTTAGTGGACAGGGTGCTGGTGCTCAATGGTTGACAATTGAGAATCAAGAGTTTACTCGTAAGAAAGCCATTCGAGATAAATTGGAGGCAGAATTAAAGTCTGCGGCATTGGAGGAAAAGAATAGTATTCTAAATCGTTTTTTGAACAATCTACAATCAAGAATCTATTCTCAGTTAGCGCAGCAATTGACAAATAATCTATTTGGTCAGCAAGGTGCTGCCAATGGAACCTTTTCGCTTGACGGTAACACTATCAAGTATGAGAAAACGGATACTGAGATTAAACTTACAATTACTGATTCACTAGGTAATACAACAGAAATTATCATTCCACTCAGCGGGTTTAAGTTCTAATGAGAAGTTTATTGTTTTTAAGTTTATTGTTTTTGACTGGATGTATGTCTATAGGAAATGGTATCCTGGAAATGCAGGACAAACCAGAAGTAGTTAAAGCCCAGTCATTAACAGGATTAGAAAAAGTTGCACCACCAGAAAAACAGGCAGTGGTAGCCGTTTACGACTTTCCTGATTTAACAGGACAGCGTAAAGATGCTGGTGGTGTTGCAAGTTTATCAAGTGCAGTCACACAAGGTGGAACTGCGTTGTTGATTGATGCACTAAAAAATGCAGGAGGTGGGGCTTGGTTTAAAGTGGTAGAGAGAAATCGTGTAGATGACTTGGCTAAAGAGCGTCAAATTGTAAGACAGACGCGTGAAGAATATCTTGGTAAAGAAGCGAATAAACTCGAACCTATGTTATTTGCGGGAATTATGCTGCAAGGTGGCATTATTGGCTACGACACCAATATTTTAACTGGTGGCGCAGGTGCGCGATACTTGGGTATAGGAGCAACAACTGTGTACCGAAAGGATCAAGTTGTCGTGGCTCTAAGAGCAGTGTCGACAAACACTGGCGAGATACTGATGACGGTGAACATATCAAAGACTGTCCTTTCGGTCGGTCGAGATATTTCAGTATTTCGATTTGTTGATGTGGGCACAAGGTTAGTCGAAGCAGAAGGTGGGATGACAGAAAACGAAGCCAATACAATGGCTGTTAAAACTGCCATCGAAGCAGCTGTTTTAGAACTAATAGAACAGGGTATAAAAAAGGGATACTGGAAGTATCAGGAGACAGATAAATGAAAAATGCAATCAAGGCATTATTTGTTATGTCTTGTTTTGTTGCAAGTTCTTTAGCATATAGTCAGTCAACAACGAATTCGATTTACATCGACCAAGTTGGTGGCAATAGTAATATTAATATTCGCCAAAAAGGTCAAAACAACCGCATTGGCTCTGAGCAAGCTCGTGTATCAATTCAAGGTGATGCAATGGATGTTGACATTGATCAAAATGGCAACAATAACAACATCACTGGTAAAATTGAACAGGCTGACAATGTTGTAGAAGATGTCACAGTAACAGGCGACGGCAATACTATCAACTACGATGTGGGCGATAGCGGCGATGTTGCAGGTTCTGAAAAGACTCTAGTTGTAACTGGTGATTCAAATACATTGAATTTTAATCAGGGTACAACAGCTTCTGCTACAGGTGCAACTCAAACGATTGATATTACTGGCGACGGTAACACCTACACATCTAACATCAATGCCGACGACGTCGTTAATGATGTAGATATTGCTGGTGATACAAACACTATGACTATGACTCAAGACGGATTAGCAGGTAAAAATGCAGATGTTACCGTCACAGGAAATAGCAATACATTGACTATCAATCAAAAGAGCACAACCAATGTGGACGCAGTTAATGTCACGCATACTGGCAATAGTAACACTATTACTATTAACCAGTGTAATGCAGGTGGTCCATGCTAGTATAGGGCAAATATCTGATCTCAAGGGGAACAGCGAGGTTATTCGCAAGGCTACAAAGTTTGGCGGTAAACTTGCTCTCCCCATTGAGCAGATGGATAATGTCCAGACTGGTAATGGTCGCGTGGAAATTAGATTTGTTGACGATTCAAATGTGAAGATTACCGAGCACTCGAAGTTGATTATCGACGACTTCGTTTACAGCGGAAACCCTGCCACATCTAAAATGGCACTAAAATTTGCCAGTGGCACTGTTCGGTTTGCCACGGGGCAGGGCGGTAAGATTAACAAGGCAAATATTAATCTCAAAACTCCAACAGCCACCATCGCAGTTCGTGGCACAGATTTCGCCACCACGGTTGATGATTTTGGCAAAAGTTTAATCATTTTACTACCAGAGCCTGATGGCTCAGTTGGAGAAATTACAGTATCAAACGCAGCAGGAACGGTGATATTAAATCGCGCATACCAAGCAACTATGGTCGCGACAATGGACAGCCGACCAACTCAACCAGTCATATTAAGTTTATCATTAGATATGATTGATAATATGTTGATTGTTTCGCCGCCAGGAGAAATTATTGCTCAAGAGGACATAGAGGCTTCTAAAAAGAATATCCTAGATCTTTCAGAATTAGATATTGATTATCTAGCAAAAGATGATCTCAAAGAAGATGCGCTTGCAGATTCTGACCTAGATATTAATGCTATAGACGCAAACTTCTTAGGCGAAGATTTTCTAGATGATTCTCTTAGTGGTGGCGACTGCCAAACACGCGAAGGAACTAAACTTTGCGGAACTATTTTTGGTTTAGATTCTAGCACGCAGATTACTTCAATTCTTTCTGGTGACCAGATCCGTCTTGTAAGGACGTTAAATAGTGTTGTGGATGTTCGCTTTCAAAAAGACGAAGGAAAAACTCTACTCATTGACAGTAATGGTAAATCTTTTTTAATTGAAATCAACGATCCAGCAGGTGGATCTAGAATCAGCGTTATACAAGGTGACTAATGAAAAAGTTATTGAATAAAGTTGCACTCAGTGCTTGGACTGCGTTATTAACTCTTGCTATAGTATTATCTATCAGAGTATCTGACCCTCAATTCGTAGAGTCCGTCCGACTCCGATATTTTGATACTCTTATTGCAAACAAACCAGTAACAGAAAACAATGTTTATACCGTAAACATCGACGAAGCTGCTTTGGAAAAGTATGGGCAATATCCATTTAAGCGTGATGTGTATGCAAATTTAATTGCTGAACTTTATAATCGGGGCGCAGGGTTAGTTGTTTTCAATGTGCTCATGCCAGAATCTGATCGTCTAGGTGGTGACCAAGCATTACTCGATGTGATGCAACAAGCACCAGTTATTCTTCCAAATGTTCCATCAACAGCAACAAAGAACTCGCCGAAAAATCCAGGCGCAGCAATTATTGGTTCTGAGTTCGAAGATACGATTTTACAGTATCCAGGAATCATTGCGAATATTCCTGAACTCGAAAACGCTGCAGCAGGCGTTGGTGCAACACACACTCTTCCAGAAATTGACGGTGTGAATCGTCGAGTGCCATTAATTGTTTCTGTTAATGGCATTCTTTATCCACATCTATCTTTAGAAATCCTCCGTGTGATGGCAGGTGATCCAAACTTTCAAGTTAAACTGAATGAGTTTGGTGTTGAGAAAATGCGCATTCCACAGTTCGGTCCAGTATCAACAGACTCTTATGGTCGTGTGTGGGTAGACTGGTCGCAAAAGAATAAAAAGGTTTCGATGGTAGATCTACCAGAAAAATTTGACGGTGCATTAGTTATCGTTGGTGTTTCTGCAGCAGGTTTAGCAAACCCAGTGCCGACAGCAATTGGTCCAGTGATGCCGCAGGATATGCAAGCTGCTGTTGTGGCAACGATGATTAACGGCGTGAACATTCAGCGTCCAGATTATGCAGAGTCACTTGAAATTCTTGCACTTTTACTTGCTGGTCTATTGCTAATAGGGCTATCGCGTTGGGTTTATGTTGGACTCGCATCAACTGTGATTCTAATTGGCTCTGGTGTAGCATATAGTTTGTATGCGTTTAAGACTTCGTTGTTCTTATTTGATCCAACAGCTGTTACTTTAGGATTAATTCTTGTTGCACTTCATGCTTATGGTGTGAAGTTTGTTTCTGAGTTCCTACAGAAGCAACAAATTAAGAAGCAGTTTGGCACTTATCTTTCACCAGCTATGGTTGAAAAACTACAAAAGAATCCAGAGTTACTTGCACTCGGCGGTGAGTCACGTGAACTTTCAATCATGTTTACTGATGTGCGTGGATTCACAACAATTTCTGAGCACTACGGCAAGAATGTTCAAGGTCTGACTGCAATCATGAATCGTTATATGACGGCAATGACTGCAAGGATTATTGAAAATCAAGGCACGCTGGACAAGTATATCGGCGATGCTCAGATGGCATTTTGGAATGCACCATTGGATGATGCACAGCACGCAAAGAATGCTGTTCGTACTGGTTTAGCAATGCTCAAGGATCTGGAGAAATTCAATGAAGAAATTGCTAAAGAAGGTGTTCCAGCATTCGGCATGGGATTGGGTATTAATACCGATACTGTGGTTGTTGGCAATATGGGTTCTACACAAAGGTTTGACTACACTTGTTTGGGAGATGGAGTTAACCTAGCAGCTCGCCTCGAAGGTCAATCTAAACCTTATGGTGTTAAAATTGTCATTGGTCCTAAAACTGCAGAGTATGTGAAGGGTGAGTTCCCAGTTATCGAATTAGATCTAATTGCGGTGAAGGGTAAAACTGAACCTGTAAAGATCTTCACGATCGCGCCTGATGACGACAAATCAGCTCTCTATATGCACGAAAACTTCCTGTTACATTATCGTGCAGGTAACTGGAAAATTGCTAGGAATTTGGTCCCTGCAATGAAAGTGTTATGGGATGGTGAAATGGCTAAATACTATGAGATGATGGACGAGAGAATGGATGGCAAACCGCCTGTGAATTGGGACGGAGTTTATCGTGCCACTTCTAAATAGGAGATCCAAATGGACATTCTCGGAAACATCAAATCCATGCTTGCAGATGGAGTCAATGGCTCTGTATCTTCAAAGCGTGTAATAACTTTTATAGCAACCTTTTTAGTTGCATTGGCATTCGTGCTTAACTTGTTCTGGGATTTTACAGTGGAACAATTTATGTATGATTCTATGATGATGATTGTTGTGGCTGGACTTGGTACTACTGTCGCGGAGAAATTCGCTAAAAAATAATTAGGAGTTTACGATGGAAACATTAGTTGTATTAATATTACTTGCTTTTGCTGTTTGGGTTGTTTGGAAATTAGTTAAGGATCCAGACAAGAATGATGACGGTGTTGTCGATCACAAAGACGTCGTCGTTGCTGCAAAAGAAGTTGCTGTTGAAGCAAAAACAGAAGCAGTGAAGGTCGCAGAAAAGGTTACAGAGAAGGTTACAGAGAAGGTTAAGAAGCCACGCGCAAAGAAGGCAAAGTAATGAAGCGGTTACTTGCCCTTTCATTGTTTGCGTTCTCCAGTGTTGCAGCTGCAAATCCTTATGACTTCAAGATATTGAAAGTCAGTGATGGAGACACGGTGGTGTTCGAAGCACCATTTTTACCAGCACCACTCAAGCCGCAATTAAGTTTGCGCGTTCTTGGTGTTGATACTCCAGAAAAGGGTGGTCGCGCAGCTTGCCCAGCAGAGGCTGCTGCAGCCGAAAAAGCCAGCGCTTTCACCAAGAACCTTGTCGCCAATGCTAAAAAGATTCAGATTGAATTGAAAGAGCATGACAAGTTCGGTGGGCGTGTGCTCGGTGATCTAATTGTCGATGGTCAAAAATTATCTGAACTATTGATCAAGAATGGTCATGCTCGAGCATACTTTGGTGAAAAGAAGCAAAGTTGGTGCGAATAAAGGTGGCATATGCTTATACCGTTACCATATAAAATCCTCGCAGTTGTTCTTATAGTTGGCGGTGCATTTGCTGCTGGCTACAAGAAAGGCACTGACGCTGGCGAAGTTATGGTTCAGAAGGCTGCAAACGAAGCAGAGCAACTGAAGATTGAACTTGAAAAAGAGCAAAGAAACATCAAGGAAAGAGTTGTTACTGAGTATGTTGACAAGATTAAAGTTGTCACTCAAAGAGAAACAATTTATCGTGATGCTGCTGAACAGCAAGTTCCAGGCAAATTCAATCTAACAAACGGTTGGGTTTACTTGCATGACACTAGCGTAAAGGGCGAGGAACTCAATCCTGAAATGACAACTGATGATACGGATTCAGTTGTAAAAGACAATCAGGCACTTGGTACGGTATTGGCAAACTATTCTGTCTGTTTGCAAAACGCTCAGCAACTAGTAAGTTTGCAATCATGGATTCTTGAAACAAAAGCATCCGTAGATAAACAAAACGCAGACCGTGGCTTGGATATTAAACTACCAGAAATGCCATGGAAGAAAGGGGAGGCAGCGAAATGAAGTATATTCTAGCACTTTCCCTTTTGTTTCTTGCTGGTTGCGCAAATCCATTGACTCGTTTGGTGCCAAAGATAGAAATGCCTGAACCACCAAAAGAATTGATGGCGCCACCAAAGCCACTCAAGACAATAATTCCAGCGGCACCAGCGCAATCAGAATTACTTCGTGATGTCACACCTGCAGGACAATAATATATCCTACATAAAGCATCTACTCCGATCTTGGAAGTGGGCATTTATTTTGCTAGTACATGGTTTGTTTCCGTTTATATGGGAAACAAAGGTGAGTGATGAGATCTGTAAAAACAAGAATAACAAAACCAGACAATACTTGCTCAAGCACATGTACGGGATAGAAAACAATGGTTGACTTTGAGAACAAACTCAGTAAAATAGAGACTGAGGTCGCTGCAATGCGAGAGAAGATTTCTTTCTTCTCAGTCATCTACGAAAAGTTCGATCGTACTCTTGATAAACTTGAGAAGCAGCATAACGACGAACTCCGTGAAGTTCATAACAAGATCGAAGAGATTGAGTCATCTATTATGGATGAGATCAAAGCACTTCGGCAAGAAATGAAACTGCACCACGAAGTTGAAAAACAAAAGATCGAAGATCTGAACAAATGGCGTTGGTTGGTGATGGGTGGAGCGGTTGTTATTGGATGGATTTTATCCAAGTTAGGGTTGCCTTTCGAAATAAAATAGTATATAATGTTTAATCCGTTGGTGAATTTTGTGATGGTTTTATGTCTGTTTACATTGACAGAAAATTTTTAGGTTTTGTATCATCAAAGTTAGAACAGTTTAAGCAAAAGCAAACTGATCTCTATAACTTTCGTTGCCCTTACTGCGGCGATTCAAAGAAGAACAAACTAAAGGCGAGAGGCTATGTTTATCGCAAGTCCAACGACTACTTCTTCATTTGCCACAACTGCGGCAAGTCGACGACGTTCGCAAAGTTTTTGGAATACACCGACGGTACAACCTACAAACAGTACATCTTGGAACGATATTCTAATGGCGAAACAGGAAATCACAACTACAAAAAGCCTGACTTCGAACACCTCAAAGGAAACGCCTATGCCCGATTCCAGTCATCAGGCAACAACACCAGAACAGATCCAGAGCCAGTTGAAAGCCTGGATAGAACATGGCGAGCGTTTGAACATTATAGTATAGTAAATCTTCCTGAAGAGCACTATGCTCGTGACTATATAAAAAATAGGAAGATTCCTGAGAAGTTCTGGGGCGAGATTCTATTTGTCCCCAAATTTTTTGATTTCCTAGACAAAGAGTTTCCCAATCATGGTAAAGACGAGGTCCCAAACGACGATCGTATAGTTCTCCTTTACACCAACGAAAAGGGTGAGATTACAAACGTCGCAGGAAGGGCATTGTCTGAATCCAAGATTCGGTATGTCACTGTAAAGGTGTCAGATGAGAAAAAGGTGTTTGGATTGCACCGTGTACGGAAAGAAGATAGAATCTATGTCGTTGAAGGACAGTTTGATTCTTATTTCTTGCCGAATTGTGTTGCCTCTGGTGATAGCAATTTGGGCGGCGTGGCAGCAATTTTTCCAGAACTAGATACTGTTCTGGTCTACGATAACGAAAGAAGAAATAAAGATATTGTAAAGCAGATTGAGAAATCAATTGACGCTGGTCATTCTGTTTGTTTGTTTCCAGACGATGTCCCTGGGAAAGATATTAACGAAATGATACAAAATGGTTTGACTTCAGACGAGATAAAAGATATTATAGATAGAAATACGCACAAAGGTTTATCTGCAAAATTAACCTTTACAAGTTGGAAAAGGTGTTAACATGAGTAATCTATCAGACCTCGGTTTAGAAATTGTAAAAAATCCGATCACTCAAGTAAGACTGCAGTTTCATGCTGGACATTGGTATGTTGAATATCGCCGCAAACCAAAATTCTTTTTAGATAAGTGGTGGTGGTTTGATGATAGCAAGTTTATGGATTACGCCGATGCCTCTATTCGTGCACAAACTTTGGCTGCTGAAGGTGGTTGGAAAGAAGTTAAGCATCTACAAACACAAATTTTTAATGTGAAGGATTTTTAATATGAAAGTACAATTAGTATCATATAGTAAACCAGTTTTAGAGGGATTGGAGACACCAACGGACCTTGTTGCTTATTGCGCAAGAGTCTCCAATCCCTCTAATCAATTAAACAGTGAAACTGCTGAGAAATTGATCAAGTATCTGGTGAAGCATCAGCACTGGTCACCGCTAGAAATGGCAACAATGTGTCTAGAAATTGAAACAACTAGAGACATTGCTCGTCAGATTCTTCGCCATCGCTCGTTTTCTTTTCAGGAGTTCTCGCAGCGTTACGCAGACCCAACAAAGGACCTGGAATTTGTTACCCGAGAAGCGAGACTTCAAGACCCAACTAACCGCCAAAATTCTATTTCTGGCGCAGAATTATTTGTACAGTATGAATGGAATAGAAAGCAACAAGAATTACTTGACCATGTAAAACAAGTCTACAGATGGGCAATCGATAACAATATTGCTAAAGAACAGGCTCGTGCTGTTCTTCCAGAGGGATTAACTATGTCCCGTATGTACATGAGCGGTACATTAAGATCTTGGATTCACTATATACAACTCCGAAGCGGTAACGGCACTCAAAAAGAACATATGGATATCGCGAAAGAGTGCGCCAAGGTTATTGCTGAAATATTCCCTCTATCAACACAATTCATCGCACAAGAATAATAAGGAGCAATCATGGCTACGAGACTTCCTAGCATCTATCAAGATTTCATTCACATTTCCAGATATGCACGATTCAACGATGATCTAGGTCGTCGAGAAACATGGGATGAAACTGTTGACAGATACATCAGTTATTTTAAGAGCAAAACAGACAACAATAAGAAAGTTCCTTGGGATGAATTGCGCACTGCTATTTTAAACCTAGAAGTCATGCCATCAATGCGTTGCTTGATGACCGCAGGACCTGCTTTGGAAAAGGATCAAGTCGCTGGTTATAATTGCTCGTATGTTGCCATTGATAATACAAAAGCATTTGATGAAATCATGTATGTTCTAATGTGCGGAACAGGTGTTGGTTTCTCTGTTGAATCAAAGTACACTAACAAACTTCCAGAAGTTCCAGAAGAACTACACGAAACAGACACAACCGTTGTCGTTGCTGATTCTAAGATTGGCTGGGCTTCTGCTTATCGTGAAATCGTTTCGCTTCTGTATTCTGGTAAGATCGCGAAGTGGGATGTATCAAAGGTTCGCCCAGCAGGTGAGCGTCTAAAGGTATTTGGTGGTCGCGCATCTGGTCCAGAACCATTGGTCGATCTATTCAAATTCACTCTCAATATCTTTACAAAGGCAAGAGGCAGGAAACTGTCTACCTTGGAGTGCCATGACATTGTATGCAAGATTGCTGATATTGTTGTTTGCGGTGGTGTTCGCCGTTCTGCTCTCATTTCTCTAACTGACCTCAACGATGACCAGTTGCGTCATGCAAAGTCAGGTGACTGGTGGACGCACAATGGGCAAAGAGCACTTGCAAATATTTCGGCAGTGTATGACAAACGAGTAGACATGGATACATTCATGAATGAATGGCATGCTCTTTATATGTCAAAGTCTGGCGAGCGTGGTATCTTTTCTCGTGCTGCTTCACAGGCTGTTGCTGCAAAGAACGGTCGTCGTGATCCGAAGCATGAGTTCGGCACAAACCCATGTTCTGAAATTATCTTGCGCCCATTTGAGTTCTGTAATCTTTCTGAGATCGTTGTTCGCGCAAACGATGATGTTGAATCATTGAAGCGTAAGGCACGTCTCGCTACAATCATTGGTACACTTCAGTCAACGCTAACAGACTTCCGCTACATCAATAAGAAGTGGAAGAATAATTGCGATGAAGAAAGATTGCTTGGCGTTTCCTTTACTGGTATTTGTGATAACAAGTTGCTTAATAAGCCATCACAAAAACTTGCTGATGCATTGGATGCTATCAGACTTCATTGCGTTGAAACAAATAAGGAATTCGCACATGCTCTTGGTGTTCCACAGTCGGCTGCAATTACTTGCGTCAAACCTTCAGGTACTGTATCACAGTTGGTTGATTCCGCTTCAGGCATTCACCCACGCTATGCCCAATATTATATTCGTAGAGTTAGGGCTGATATGAAGGATCCTCTTGCTCAGTTTATGATTAACAAGGGATACTTTGCTGAGGAAGATTTCTACAGCAAGTCAAATTGGGTGTTCTCATTCCCAATGAAGGCACCAAAGAACTCTGTTACACGCAACGACATGACTGCGATTGAACAGTTGGAACTTTGGAAGATCTATCAAGACCACTGGTGTGAACACAAGCCATCTATCACTGTATATGTTGGTGATGATGAGTGGATGGAAGTTGGTGCATGGGTTTACAAGAACATCTCGATTCTTTCAGGTGTTTCTTTCCTCCCACGCGACAACGGTTCATATCGTCAAGCACCTTACGAAGAAATTGATGAATCGTTGTATAACGAACTTCTTGCTCGCCAAAATGTGGATATCAATTGGGTAGAGTTTATGGAAGAAACAGATACAACAACTTCAGCAAAAGAATTGGCTTGCTCGGCAGGAGTCTGCGAACTGTGAAATTTAGCATTATAACACCCACTCACCTGAAGAACTCGTTTCTGGGTGACTTGTATGAGAGTCTTGTTGCTCAAACTTATGAGAACTGGGAGTGGGTGATTTATTTGAATGGTGTGGAAGGTGGTTTGGATGCTCTAGTAAATTACCCAGTGCTAGTTGCCATTAAGTCTGATGAGCGCATTAAAATTGTTGTGAGTGATGAGATCAATTCTAAAATCGGCTTCAATAAGAACAAAGCCTTTCATCTAGGAACAGGTGATGTTCTTGTTGAGGTCGATCATGATGATATGCTCACACCAGATTGCTTAGAAGAATTATACAAAGCATTTCAAGATCCTACTGTTGGATTTGTATACAGTGATAGTATCACCTATCATGTAAACAATGAATTTACACCATACGATGCTCATTATGGGTGGACTTATAAAAAAGTCATGTGGCGTGGCAAAGAACATTACTCAATGAATTCTTTTGCACCAACAAGCCACAGCATGGCGTATATCTGGTATGCGCCTGACCATGTTCGAGCATGGCGTAAAAGTGTTTATGTGTCCATTGGTGGTCATAATGTAAATCTAGATATATGCGATGATCATGAATTGGTTATTCGCACATACTTGAACACCAAGATGCATCATATCAATAAGCCCCTGTATGTTTACAGGATTACTGGTAACAATACTTGGTTAGAAAGAAATCAAGCAATTCAAGATACAACTAGAGAGTTGTTTAAGCAGTATGCATGGGATCTTGCGTGTAAAGATGCGAAAGACAGAGGGTTGGATATTGTAGAATTAGGCGGAGGAATTAATCCTCGGGCTGGATGCAATATCAATATTGATTTAGAAGATGGTAATGTTACCGCTGACCTTAATAATGGCATTCCGCTTCCAGATAACAGCGTTGGTGTAATCAACGCTTCGCATATTATAGAGCATCTTAACGATAAACACAAGATTATGGCTGAGATCTACCGTGTTCTTGCTGATGATGGTTGGGTATTCATACAGGTGCCTTCAACAGATGGTCGCGGCGCATTTCAAGACCCAACGCATGTGAGTTACTGGAACGAGAACTGCTTCTGGTATTACACCAGAAAAGATAAGGCAATGTTTATTCGTAACGACAAGATTCGGTTTCAGGAATTTAAACTTGATACCTTTTGGTGGGAACCACGAAGCGATAATATTGCAATCACAGATGCTTGGCTAGTTGCCATTAAGTCTGATAAGCGTAGACCACACCCAGTAAAAATATGAACAAGAAAACTAAAATTGTAATGATCTCGATGTTCAAGAATGAAGCGCAGAACATCGGGAAGATGCTAGAATCTGTTGCTCCGTATATCGATTACTGGATTCTACAGGATAATGGTTCTACGGATGGAACACCAGAAGTTGTAAAGGCATGGCAGGAAAAGTACAATATCCCAGGATTTGTTTACCAAGTTGAAGAAGGCTGGGTAAACTTCGGTTGGAATCGTGACCATCTCTTACAGAAGTGCCGCCAAACAGAACATGGCTGTGACTGGATTATGAAGATGGATTGCGACGAGACATTAATCGTCGATAGTGACTTTGATTGGTCGCCGTTTGACAATCATTCTACTCAAGCATTTCATGTAACATCTATTGCTGACCCTCTAATCTATTTCAGAGCATGGATCTGGAACGCCAAGTTACCGTGGCGTTTCAATCACGATCCAGCACATGAGACCATCTATCTAGACATAGAAGGTGTTGGTGAAAACTTTGAACGCAAAAATCTAGGATATAAGTTTAGATTAATTGGCGGTGTGATGCAGGGAGAAAGTTATACCGTTCCAACGAAATATGTTAGCGATGCGTTAAAGTTAGAAGAGCGATTAATTCGCGAAGGAACAATGTTGACTGACCTGTATCATTTTTGGTATATTGGTAAGTCGTATGAAGATTGCTATCGTGGTAACTTTTTCCCACTAAAAGACATTCACCAGAAGGAATATGCTCGCCGCTGCATATTTTATTTTCAACAAATCTTAGACTATACGCACGATTATAGCAATACGAAGAAAGCAAAAAATATTGACGAAATGGCTTACTTTGCCATGAACAGTATTGGTAATGCATATAGGTTTCTAGACGAGCATTACAAGGCAATTGAATTCTACAAAGAATCAGAACAGTTTGCCCCACCAAGAAACGACCACCTTGTTAATCTCGCCGAAACATATTGGGAGTTGATGGATTATCGAAGGATGGTTCAATGCACAGAAAAACTGATGCAACCAGAACGGAAGAATCCTTTCCCAGAGTTTTTCTTTCTCATTAATCAAAACCTTTATCATGACACTGGTACACACCCGCAATACTTGCATAAAATTGCAAGTGAGTTGACTGCGCAGTATACAACGCTTCATCTTGGAACTGTATTTGCTGTAAAGAAAGAAAACACGAAGCGAATGTTTATTGTTGATGACTTTTATGATGACCCAGAACTGGTTAGAAACTTTGCCTTGCAATTAGAATACACTGAGGATCTGCGATACTACAAGGGTAAAAGAACTCAGTCGTACAAAACGCCACAGATGCGTCAGAGGTTTGAAGAGATTATTGGTAAAAAGATTACTGTTTGGGATGAGCATGGAATGAATGGTGTGTTCCAGTATTGCACACCAGAAGATGCGTTAGTGTATCACTGGGACAACCAAACTTGGGCTGGAATGATTTACTTAACTCCTGGCGCACCATACCAAAGCGGAACATCATTATTCGCGCACAAAGCGACTGGTGCCAGATGTGAAACTGATGTAGGAGCAGAATATGCATTTAATGGCGGATACTACGATAGATCTAAATTTGAACTTGTAGATACGGCTGGAAATGTATTTAATCGATTGGTTCTTTTTGATGCAAAGTGTATACATGCTGCTAATGAATATTTTGGTCAATCGATAATAAATTCCAGATTGTTCCATCTTTTCTTCTTTGATTAAGAGATGTATAAATGAAATATCTATGGACTAATTTTTATGGAGATCATTGGGCTGATATAGCCAAGATGCTAGATGACAATTACGCGAAAAATATTGATGATGCATCAATTATTGTTGGTTCACATTTTAAACATTCTATTGATGAATTTAAACCACTAGTGGGAAATAAAAGAATAATAATCTACCAATTAGAGCCACTGATAGAGTCAAATATGCATTTTATTGAAACCATTGTTGACAATTTAAAAATAGCAGATGAAGTTTGGGATTATGATCTAGATAATATTAAAATATTGAAGCAATATGGTATTAATGCTAAACATAAACCGTGTTTATATTCTAAATCATTAGAAAAAATTAAAAATTCAACTAATCCAGATATAGATGTTTTATTTTATGGCACTATGTTTCCAAGAAGAATGAATTTTATTTACGACGCATTTTATAATTCATATATGTCTCATTTCGATACAGTTTTGAAGTCGTCATTTGTTTATGCCCATAACGCTTGGGGTGATAATTTAGATAAATATATTGCTAGAAGCAAGATTATATTAAATTTAAACCCAAGTGACGCTGAATCTAGGCAACAACAAACTAGAATTTTTTATGCATTAACTAATAGCAAATGTGTTATTAGCGAACGATCCAATAAAAACTATTTTAATAATTTAATACGCGAATTTTCCACACCAAAAGAAATGATAGATCTAATCGGTGAATTGTTGATTAATGACAACTGGAAATTGTACTCCAACAACAATAGGTTTAAACAACATACAAATTTGTTGTTACAAAACATCGGAGCTATATAAACCTATGGCATACATAAACGCTAACATACCGCCCATAGAATGTTATGTGCGGACTAACTTTCTTCAGAACAGACCAGAGTTCGATGAAGCGAAAGACTCATATCTTCCAGTCCTTATATTCGGTGTGGCGTCGATACCGCATCGTGCCCCACTTTTTCATTTCATCATGGAAGACGAAGGGCTTTGGTTTCGCATGCCGATACACGCTTTCTGTCATAAGACTCCTGCGCCGCAAGCGTCGCTATATAATCTAGTTCTGTGGGATTCTTTCAGTTCATACATTGGAGTTACGCAGTTCGATTTCTTGATCAATAAGCGTATGAAGTATATTGATAGAAACAAGAAATGGAATGAAGGGACTTATATGTTTACGCTAGACTGGGCGCATGAAGACAAGAACATTGCAGATCTTGGGTTTAGCGAAGTCCCAGGGCAACATAAATGTGGTCATGTGATTAAACTTGATGATGGTAATTTTGCAATTCAGCCAAACAATCGCTGCCGCGCATTTGAGCCGTCCTTTGTTACGAAGCCTGGACAAAATCTTATTGAACGAAAACTTGGAACGCAAATGTGGTCTGTAGAGAATACAGCCAAGTGGGTTCTCTCTGATGACGATAGATACGATTACGAGGTTAAAAACAATGCCTGATCTAAAACTAACATGCGATAATTGTGGATCTTCATTTGCTTTATCATATGACGATGATGAAGTGAGTTACTCACCAAGTCATTGCCCATTCTGTGGCGATTTCTATGATAACGAGAGCGAAGAATTAGACTTTAATGATGACAATGATGAGGATTATCTAGACGAGCAAGATGACATCATTAATCGTTTAGACGACGAAGAAGATGATCGTCGTTGGAATTGATTACAGTCTAACTTCTCCCTGCGTTTGCATTAGTCGCGATAAGACATTTACAAATAGTTTTTTCTATTTTCTAAACGATAGAAAAACAGTCCAAGGAAAATTTCACAATATTCTTGGCGACCAGCATCCAGAATATCTAACAGACCAAGAGCGATACGAAAATATTGCTTCTTGGGTTCTGGGCATTTTATCAGGTTTTGATAGAGAAGAAGTTGTAATCCTCATTGAAGATTATTCTTTCGGCTCTAAAGGTAGGGTGTTTAATCTTGCTGAAAATTGCGGCATCCTTAAATACATGCTATACAAACAAGGATACCGTTTCTTTACAGTGCCACCAACTGTTATCAAGAAATATGCAACTGGAAAGGGCAACGCTACAAAAGAAAAGATGTATGATGTATTTGTAAAGGATACTCTTGTAGATTTACATAGTATAATATCTCCTACGACGAAACTTGGATCCCCAACTACGGACATTGTTGACGCTTGGTATATTGCGAAATATATGCTTGATAAGCAAACGCAACAACTAAAGATATGAGGCAACTAAAATGGCAGTAGAATTCGACTCTTGTGACGGTGCATTATGGCATGTCACACAAGAAAATAATTTTGCTAATGTTGACTCCACGGTATACTCATACAAAGACAGATACACCGAGCCAGATGAATTGGGCTACAAGTATCATGTCCTAACTTATAAAGAAAACGATCATAACTCTGCTGAAATTTTGTGTGCATATATTGGTGATGTGAAGTTTTTTATTGACAATCAAGCGAAAGCAGGGTATAATGGTATGATGGTCAAGGATAAGTCAGTACCTAAAAAGACAATTAAAAGTATGTTTAAAGCAATCCTTGTAAATTGGCAATTTCCTAACAATACAATTAAACAATTGGTGAAGCAAGTATGATTTTCGACAAAGAAAATTTAAATGAGTTGTTGAGAAATAATATTGTTACTGTGACCTTCACAAAGGTCAACGGTGAAGAGCGCATCATGAAGTGTACATTGTTGAGCGAGCATATTCCTAATGCACCAAAGACTAATGGAACAGTCGTTGCTCGTCAATCTAGTAATGATAATGTGTCTGTGTGGGATCTAGACGCAAATGGATGGCGCTCGTTTAAAGTTAACAATGTCAAGTCAGTTTCAATGGGATAATTTACTAAATAACAACACTCGCCTCAACCTTTCGGTGTAGAGGTCATGCGCACGGCGCTGAGTTTTATAGGATCCCGCTAGAAAAGTACAATCTAGCACCCATTGCGCAGTGGGGGGAAGATGAACCGAATTTTAATCTAATCGTAATATTTTTGCGCTATATACTGACTCCAGTTCTGGGAGTCTCCAATGCAATTCAAATCAATCTTTATTTCCGATGTCCATCTAGGATCTCGGGGATGTAAAGCCGATTTGCTATGCGATTTTTTGAAAAATAACTCAAGCGAAAATCTATATCTCGTCGGCGATATTATCGACGGCTGGCGGTTAAAAAGAAAATTCTATTGGCTGCAATCACACACTGATGTGATTCGTAAAATTCTCAAAGCCGCAAAGAACAATACCAAAGTCACCTATGTTGTTGGCAATCACGACGATGCATTTCGCGATCTATTGCCATTCGACATTCATTTTGGCAACATCGATCTTGTGAATCAATGCCGCCATGAGGGTGTCAATGGCAAAACCTATATGGTGATTCATGGCGATCTATTCGATGGTGTATTAAGAACCAAACTTCAGTGGCTATACCATCTTGGCGACATGCTGTATAATGTTTTGTTAAAATTAAATGTCCTTGTAAGTAAAGTTCGTAACTGGTTTAACATGCCACATTGGAGTTTAAGCCAGTATCTTAAGAACAAAACGAAAGAAGCGGTTTCGTATGTAAACAACTTCGAAGATCTAATTACAGATTATTGCAAAAAGCAAAAAGCCGATGGCGTAATCTGCGGTCATGTTCATAGAGCAGAGATTAAAACAATCAACGGCATTGAATACATGAACGATGGAGACTGGGTAGAATCCTGCACAGCATTAGTTGAACATTATGACGGAACATGGGAGATTATAGAATGGCTCGGACGAAAATAGTTCTCATTACAGATGCTTGGGAACCGCAAGTAAATGGTGTTGTAACCACCTATAAGAACATTATTGCAAATTTGCCTCCTGAAATAACAGTTGATGTTATTCATCCAGGATTATTCAGCAATATCAAAGTGCCATTCTATAAAGAAGTGCCGCTTCCATTTTGCAGTTACAAGAAGATGTTTAAAATAATTGAAACGCGAGATGAGCATTGGCATATGCTAGGATATGACACAAAGTACCACATTGCCACGGAAGGCATTCTTGGTCTACAAGCCAAACGAGTTCTTGAGAAACTTGGAATACAGTATACGACTTCTTACCATACGAAGTTCCCAGAGTTCTTTAATGAGATGTTCGGTGTTCCAGTTTCGTGGACTAAATGGTACTTCAACTGGTTTCATAAGAACGCAAAGTATGTGATGTGTTCCTCTGAATCTAACGCGAAAGAAAATTCAAATTGGAACTCAGTTGTTCTTGATAAGGGATATGACTTCCATTTTCGATTCAATGACAAATACAAGGACAACAGAGTTGTTCTATTATACGCTGGGCGTGTGAGTAAAGAAAAGAATCTAGATGCATTTTGTGAATTAGATGTTTCTAGTTGCGTTGCGCCATCGGTAGAAGTTATTAAAGTTATCGTCGGTGATGGACCATATAGAAAGAAATTGCAAAAGAAATATCCACACATTCGATTTCTTGGATATAAATTCGGTGAAGAGTTGGCAAGATGTTATCAACTCGCAGATGTGTTTGTATTTCCAAGTAGAGTAGACACTTATGGAATCGTGATTCTTGAAGCGATGGCATGCGGAACACCAGTAGCTGCTTACCCAGTAACAGGACCAATTGATCAAATTCAAAATGGTGTGAATGGGTTCGTTGATGTAGATTTGTCTACTGCTGTTTGTTTCGCCCTCGAAGTTGATCGCGGCTCAACTCATCTGAGCGTAAAAGATAAGAACTGGAAAAAGTCGGCGAGCCAATTTGTAGAATATATCTATAAAAATCAATAGTTTGCACAAGTCATTGATTTTATTAGAGTTTTTTGTGTTTACAAATTATAGGTTTTGTACTATAAT
>Ga0208200_100039_pt1 | contig 33455 bp, 33 predicted proteins | sample LakMenEpi13Aug08_FD_150689 | JGI IMG/M metagenome (GOLD analysis project Ga0208200, IMG submission 150689) | Freshwater microbial communities from Lake Mendota, WI - 13AUG2008 deep hole epilimnion (SPAdes) | ecosystem: Environmental > Aquatic > Freshwater > Lake > Epilimnion/Euphotic zone ...
TTGATAAGGGGGGACTAAGGGGAGGGAACTAGATTCCGGTTTCTTCCCTTGATAAGGGGGGACTAAGGGGAGGGAACTAGATTCCGGTTTCCCCCCTTGATAAGGGGGGACTAAGGGGAGGGAACTAGATTCCGGTTTCCCCCCTTGATAAGGGGGGACTAAGGGGGGTAATATCGGGGTGCTTATTGATAATTGATTAATAATCATACAAGCTTCTTGATGAGAAAAAATACCGCGAAAAGTACCATAAGCAGAAGCAAAACTAGGGGTTTGTGTTAAAAAATCACCGAATCTTTTTATTCTTGGTGAATTTCCCCAACTTTCTAATCCTATACCCAAACCCGTACGTAGGAAAGGTAATATATTTAGTTTTTTACTCCATTCTACCATTTGGGGAACTTTTTGAAATGACTGATATCCACCAAATATTTCATCTCCTCCTAAACCTGATAATACTACTTTCATGCCATGATCATGGGCAACTTTAGAGACACAAAATGTATTAAAGCCATCAATACTTGGTTGATCAATTGCTGCGAGGAAATCTGGTAATATGGTCTTAGCAAAGGATGATGTAACTTGATATTCTGTGTGTTTTGCACCGAAATGATTAGCGATTTTTTGAGCTAATTCTCCTTCATTGAACTCCGATTCAGCAAAAGTTATGGAATAGGTAGATAATTGTGATTTTTGAGTTTGGGTTGCTAAAGCAAGAATGGTTGTAGAGTCAATACCACCACTGAGGAAAATTCCTACGGGTACATCACTAATAAAATGATGTTGAATGGAATCTAATAAAGCTTTACGGACTATTTCTCGCGCTTCTGGAGGAGAAATTTTTTCAGGAGTAAAATTTATTTGCCAATATTGTTTTTTAGTAATATTTCCATTCTGCCAATATAGCCAATTACCAGCGGATAAACAATAAATGTCAGCGATTAGGGTGTATGGTTCGGGAACTGAACCAGTTGTTAAATAACCATATAATCCTTCCAAACTCATATTAATTGCAGGTAAACCAGATGCTAAAACCGCTCTGAGTTCGGACGCAAATACTAAAGTTGTACCTAATTGGTAATAATAAAGTGGTTTAATTCCTAAAGGGTCACGAGCTAAAAAACAAGTTTTTTCTAAATCATCCCAAATCGCAAAAGCAAACATTCCTCGTAAATGTTGGACACAATCGGAACCGATTCTTTGATATAGTTTAAGAATGACTTCTGTATCTGTTTGGGAATGAAATTTTTCACCTTGAGAAATAAGATTTTCTCGTAGTTCTTGAAAGTTGTAAATTTCTCCGTTAAATGTAATATGATAGCGGTTGTCAGTGGTGGACATGGGTTGATGTCCAGCAGCACTGAGATCAAGAATAGAAAGCCGAGTGTGAGCTAAAGCTGCTTGTTTGTCAGTTGAAATATAAATACCTGCATCATCTGGTCCACGATGTTTGAGTGCAGTTTGCATCTTTTCGATTTTTGCTTCTAATCTTCCATTATTGGTATTTAGTCTGATAATACCCGCAATTCCGCACATATTTTTTATTTTTTATTACTATATAAAACACTATGAATTGGTATAAAATCGGGAATTTAATCATTGGATTTAACTATGAATTAAATAGATATATATCTATGATAATCATGTTTAAATTTCACCTAAATCTCATCTAAATTGACTCCCAAAACCCGCAATTTTTCAGCTAATTTATCTGCTCGCTGTTTTTCCTGTTCTGCTCGTTCAGCAAAAGTAGGAATCCAATCACCATTTTGATTGTACCAACGTAGCCATAAACCTTCTGTACCTTGATATTTTCCCGACCAAACTCCTACTCCTAATTCCAATTCAGGAAACCAGAATTCTGGCTCTACAAGTTCTACTGCTTGATATCTTGTACCAACCAATTGAAATACTCGTAATTTATTTTCATACCTATCAAAGATAACATAGTAGGGCGATCGCAAATACTGTTCATAGGCTTGCCATTTTGTGGGTGGTTTATTCGCGCTTCTTAATGTTTGTCCTAAGTCTTCTGCTTCCGTACCTGGTGATAATAATTCTACTATTAAAAATGGAGCTAATCCTTCTTGCCAAATTACATAACTCAACCGCATATCTTCTTGTTTTTCAGAAGCAGCTACACCTAAGACTAAAAACCAATCAGGTCTTTTATACCATGAATAATGACGACCATCATAGTATAAGTTTAAATCTGTACCAATGAACATTTCCTCCCTGGGATAAATGGGAGATTGACAGGTTTCCCGTAATAATTGCGGTTGAAAATCATGAAATTCGTCTGGCAAACCTGGCTCCTCTGGATTTTCACTAGGTAAATCATACATTGTGGGCATGGTTTCCCATGGTGGACGGGGATGTATAGAGTCTAATTCTTCTTCAACAGCTTCGCTGGGTAAATTATACATAGTGGGCATGGTTTTGTGAGGAGGTGCTTCTTTTTGATACATAATTAACTAGCTACTATGTTTCATTGCCGTTGTCAGAATTATATCAGACCGGGGATTTATTCCCTGAGTTCCAGCCGTCAAAATCCTGCAAATATCCAGCCAATGTTTTCTGAAACTGCTCGAAACTAAAGTTATCAATAACCTGTTGACGCAAGGATTCTGGTTGATACATTAAAGGGTTGGGATATGTATTTTGTAAAATTTGAATAATAGTTTGAGTAATTTCACTTACATCGTCAGGATTTACTAACGCCCCTAGTTTACCATAACAAAGCGCGTCCGTTGCACCGTCTTGATTACCTCCCAATACAGGTTTACCACAAGCTAAGGCTTCTAAGTAGACAATACCAAATCCTTCTTTTTTACTGGGCATAGCAAAAATATCACAGAGATTGTAGTAATCACACAGTTGTTCATCAGGAATAAATCCAGCTAAGGTGACACAATCTTGTAATCCGAGTTGGGTAATTAATTGCTTAATTCTAGTTTCGTCATTTCCTTTACCCACAAGAATGTAATGAATATCGGGAATTTGCTGACGAATTTGAGGAAGTGCTTGAAGAATTTGGTCATAACCCTTATAACGTTCAACCTCTGCTAGTCGAGCTACAGTTAATATTATAGGTTGTTCCCGCCTTAGTCCATATTTTTCTAATAAATAACTAGGTTTGGGGGCTGGTTGAAAGCGATTGAAATCAAAAGTGTTTGGTAAAATAACAATTTTATTCGGGTCGAGGTTTTGTTCTTTGATTAGGCGATCGCGTGTGTAACTGCTAACTGCTAAAATCAGATCTGCATGATGTAAAGCTATGTGCAAAGCTGAGTTTTTGATACCCCAGGCTTCGATACCATGAGCGACAGTCCAATAAGGGATATTTGTCAACCGTTTTAGCCAGTAGGCTGCAACAGTAAAATTCAGGTGTCCGGTAATGATTAATTTTGGGCGCTTCCAGATTCCCCAAGCAATTAACTGGGCTGCAAATACTGGTGTTCTCAGTGGTAATGGTATAGATCCAGAAAAGTGAAATCTAGTAGGGGCTATGGTCGACAAGTCGACTGAGGACAGTCTATCATGTTTGATCAAGATATCATAATCAGTATCAGGGTAGATATTTTGAATGGCTTGGAGGAAGAAACGGCAGTATGTTTGAATACCCCCTGTAGATTCAAATAAGCTGGGAAACCAGAGGTGAAAATTATTTTTATTCATAGGTTTTATGTATACTTAATAGTGATTGTACCTTATTGGCTAATCGTTGCCGATACAAACCCCAATTCAATTCCTCCGCTTTGCGTCTAGCTGCTCGTCCCATTTCTGCTAGTTCTTGGGGATGAGAATAACACCATTCTAGTTTATCCTTGAGGGCTTCTACATCTCGAATGGGAATAATAAAGCCTTCTACCCCATCAGTAATTATATCCGGTCCTGCTGTATTAGGTGTAGTAATTATAGGGATACCACAAGCCATTGCTTCCAAAAGTACCAGAGCAAAACCTTCAATCAAGGAAGGAAAAACAAAAACACTTGCACTACTGTAGTATTGGTTCAATAAAAAATGAGGAACAGAAGGAACATGACGACAAATATTTTCGTACTGTTCTAACCAACCTGTGGGAAAAAGGTTTTGTCCAACAAGGACTAATTCTGCATTTGCTAATTTTAAGTCTTGCCAGGCTTGTAACAGATAATGAGCGCCTTTACGGGGAGAAACCCGACCAACAAATAAAGCCCGGAAACAATTATCTGGTTTGGGTTGAGGGTGAAAATAATCTACAGGTGCACCATAGGGAATAACAGTGATTTTTTCTTCCTGGATACCAATTTCTAGGAGAGATTTTTTGGTAATGGAAGATGCTACAAATATATGATCTGCTAATTCAATTTCTCGCTGCTTGCGCTCAATTTTCCAAGCTGGTTCTCGAATTGATTGAATTACTGGTGCCAGTTCTGGGAAAAGTTCAGCTTCCTGGCGCATTATATTCCCTGTCATTTGATAATAAGGTATGGGCAAATCATACAAACAAAGAATACCTTGCTGTTTTGCTTTATCAAATGTGGTTGCTGCCAAATCTTCATAAGTGTAAACACCATCTAAACCGCGGAGGTGATGATTGGCAACGTGATTATCAAGACAGACATACACCCAAGCAACTAAATCTATATGTTTAAAAAATGAACTATTTGCTAAATTTGTCCTTAAGAGGAAAATACGTATAATTTCTTGCCAAGGATAAGTTTTTATTGGTACACCATGAGGAGAAAGCCAGGTTCTTCTACTTAGTTCATTACTAATGAAAGTTCTCAATTGTTTGGGTAATAAATTTAGACATTGCCATACTGGTGCTTGTGGATTATAAACAATAGGAGTAATTACTTCTTTTAATAAATTAGCTTCTGCAAATGCTAAGGCAGCATTTTGAGCAAAGGATGGATTAATTTGATGTATTAGTGAAATATTGGGATTGGACATAGCTTTGGTGTGTTTGGTTTTGGTAGAATAATAATTGCTGATATTCTAATTGTGGAAGTAAGAAGATAAAACCACTAAAAAACCAGTAGTAAATTCCAAAAGTAGTATTAAAGATAAGTTGGCCTGTAAAATTAATGGCGTGAAATAAGAAAATAGCAAGGGCTAAGTTACGCAAAAAAGGAGTTTTTAATTTCAAGAACGTACCGAATAAAGAGATGATTAAGTATAAACGCAGCGCGTACCAAAGGATAAAACCAAAAATTCCTATTTCCATAACAACTCTTCCCATTTCACCTTCAGAAGGTGGAAGAGCTTCACCAGAATATAGCTGTAAGGCATTACGCAAAACAGGTATAGCCGGATGGGTTGCACCTATGCCATAACTATCAAATCCTTTAAATTGCATAGCTGCTACGGGTTCTGTAAAAGCGGAAAAAGCTCGGTCTGAAAAGTTACCAGAATCGGAAGAAGTAGTTGCACGAGTGAAAAATGCTTCTATGCCTTTTTGGAAGAAAACTGGGACGACAGCCGAAATTAAAAATATTGGTAGAATAAATTTTTTAGTATTCTGTATAGCTTTTGAGGGCTGGGTTAACCACAACAGCGAGAAATATCCCAATAAGAATAAGATTTCAAACAACACCAACCCCCGCGCACCTGTCATGAAACTTGTACCAACTACTAAGAATGCTTCTATAAAAGTTATGATCTGCCATTTTTTAGGTTGGGGTAGGGACAATATTGGCATCAATACAGTAAAACAGAAAGACATATAAGTTGAATAACCAACAATATAAGGAAATGTCCCTGTTACTCTCACATTTTCACCAGCCGTAGCAACTCCTTTTACCGCACCAGCGGCGTAGACATTAAGAGGACTATCAGTGGGACTAAAAAATTGAGCTATAGCTAAAATAGATACGGGAATTACTAATAACAAATAATTACGTAAGAATTGATATAGTTTCTCCTGGGACTCAAATAAGGTAGGTATCATCCACATTAAAGGAATATAAAATAAATATGCTTTAAATCCAAATAAACCAATTATTGGTGAACCTAAGCTGGGATTAAATATTTGAAATGCACACCAAGCAGTACAGAGGAATAAGGTATTAGTAAAAAAACCAGCTTTTCCATGATATTTAGGCTCAGAACTTAAGTAAAACCTTAGATAAGCTCCTAAGAGGATAATATCTTTAAGAAAGTAAATTAAGTCGCTGGCTTGGGGTAGCACCCACTTCCTCAGCGCACCCTCTAAAACAACAATGATGAGAGCAAGTTTTACTGATTTCCGCCAATTGAGAGATGATAGCCAAACTATGAAAATGAGAACTATTAAAGGAAGGAGTAGGTTCATTTAATGGAATCCTGTAGAACATCAAGGTAGGTTTTAGCAACAGCTTTGCTGCTGTGACGAGCTAAGTGCGATTTCGCTCTTTCTCTATAAGTTATCAGTTGCTCAGAATTGGTAAGTAAGTTAAAGAGGGATTTAGTTAACTGCTCAACATTGCCATTAGCAAATGTTACACCACAAGGGCCAATGGCATCCTTTAAACCTCCACCTTCAGAACCTACCACCACACAACCACAGGCAATACCTTCTAATGCTACAATACCAAAGGGTTCATCCCATAAAGATGGGACAACCATAATTTGGTGAGTATTTAATAATTTCGCTAGTTCATGCTCTAGTTTAACTCCAGCAAAAGTTACTTGATCACTAATTTCTAAGTCTTTGGTTTGCTGAATTAATTTAGATTCTTCAGGACCTGTACCAATAATTGTTAACTGAGGTGTGAGTCCCTTTGATTTAAGTTGAGCTAATGCCTCAAGTAATAAATTAGCTCCTTTATCAGAAACCAACCGTCCTAAAAATACAAGTTCTTGGTTACGGTTAATTTCTGGAATTTCATAGAAAATATCTTCTCGATATGAATTGGGAATTACAGTAGATTGTGTAGGTAGGGCTTGAGCTATGGCATGACTTACTGAGATATTAGTCGCAAAACGAGTGATAAATTTTTTCAGATAATCTTGCCAACTTTCACTACCATCAGTGCGACAATACCATGTCTGATGGGTTATTATTAAAGGACGTGGAATAAATATGAGAGGCCAAATACCTTTTAAGCTTACACAACCTTGGAAATAAATTTCACACCAATGAGTGAGTTGTAACAATTGTTTTTTACTAGGTTGTCGAATAACTTCAAAGGGAAATTGTTTGGAGTCTGTGGCTGGTGTTTGTGATATTAGCTTGACTTCGTGTCCCTGATAGATAAATTCATGGGCTAATGTGGAAATAATTGTTTCCAATCCACCTATGCTTGGGTAAAATAAAGGTGAGTATATTAGTATTTTCATGATTACTTGTTTTTATGGCATACTACTATCAAATTATCACTAAATCTTAAACCTTTTAGTAGTCCCCAAGATATGCTTTGCCATTTATATGTAGGAAATTTAGGAATCCCACCAACATCTGTAAAAACAAATTTCGGTTTAGAAAAACCAGATTCATTTAAAATCCTTTCTATATCTTTGCGTACCATTGGAGTGATATGAGCAGGATAACAGGTATCAACAAATGCTACAAAATGTCCCTGAACTATAAGTGAGAAAAGAGAACGCCAACTTTCATTATTAGGTGTACTAAAAATTAGTGTGCCACCAGGACGAAGTAATCTCAACCATTCTCTAACAACCGCTCTAGGGTTTTCTAAATGTTCAATAACTTCAGGTGATACGATGACATCAAATGTTTCATCAGCAATATTTAGTGGATTGTTCAGATCTTCACTAATCCACCTAACGGACTTATCAAGGCTTACTGGTTGCTGCATAATGTCAGCAGAAGTGATAGATCCAAATCTACCTAATTCATGAATTAGCTGAGTTAGTTTTCCTGCACCAGCACCAAAATCTAGTAAATCACCCTTTAAATTAAACTCATTAACTATTTGAAGGAATTTTTGATAAATAATATCATTACTGATTCCCCAGCTAGATAAAGCTGCAAAATGACGGTTACTTGCAAGATTTAGATTACTCATCTTGATTATTTTACATTTTTGATATTTTCTGGACACTCAAACATTTCCATCCCTTATTTCTCATTCGTTCATTTGCACGTATAGGATTTAAAGTTGCAAGATAATTAGGGGGTTCCCAAGGATGATCTAAATTTTTGTTTGGATCTTCAAGTCTTGGTTTCCAAAAACCTTTCCAAATTCTGAATATAGTATAGCCATTTTCTTCTAAAAACTGAGTTACTGAACTAGGATAACCATGATGTTCTTCAAATAGGATATCACGAATATTATGTTTATAAATTAGTTCACCAGCACCTTGTAAAACTTCCATCTCATGTCCTTCTACATCAATTTTTAATACACCTATATAATTTTGTTCTTTTTCTAAGAATTTATCCAATCTTTCCAAGGAAACAACACAAGCATCTGTAGTTCTATTTTCAATTTCTGAAATGCTTTGATTTTTATCAATAAAAACCTCACCTCTATTTTGAGGAGTTAAATTTAAAACAGCATTTCCAGAATAGTTTGAAAGAGCAATTTTTTGCGGATAAATATTTCTATATTTTTGATTTTGCCAATTTCTTACATTAATAGAAAGTTCTTCATATACTTCGGGATTAGGTTCAAAACAATACACTTTTCCTACTTCACCAACTTTCATAGACATAAGACTTGTTATATAACCAATATTTGCTCCAATATCTATAGTAGTCTCCCCTCTATCGGTTAATCTCCAAATTACTTCAGTTAAACTTAAATCATAAGTTGAAAATTTCAAAAGTGATTGTGAAAGACAATCATTAATCAAGATTGGTACTTTGATTTTTAGTCCCCAAGGTAAAAGAACTTCTTTAAATTTTTCAATTCCCAGAAAATTTTGCTGAAAAATTCTCTGATAAATTGAGATTGGTCTAAAAATGTATTCTGGTCTATTGATATATCTTATATAATTCTTCATAATATACCTTTGGAGAAAATTAATATCGTTAATCTAACAGCATCACAAACTTCTTAGCTTGAACTAATAAATTATGCTTTTGATACCAATCAAAACTATTATCTGCTATAGTTTGCCAATTAAATTGGTCTCCTAAATCATTTCTATTAATATCAGGAACCCAATAGTGTTTTCCTGCTTCTATTCCATCAATTATTGCAACACTACCTTTAGCATTAATGGCTAATAGTCTATAAGCACAGTAAGCAGCAAAAATAGTAGATTTGGCTAAAAAATCAGGATTATAATCAGAGAATCCAGCAATAGAATTAGCTAAAATATCACTGACTTTATTAGCGGGTTGTTCTCCTATTTCTAAAATGGGTACTTTACCAATAAATGAAGGTGTTATTCCCGTGGGAGTTCCTATATCACAAATTTCCTGAATATTTAATCTTTGACAAACGTAATCTAAGATTATTTGCGATTGGTTATAAACTCTAGCACGGTTAGCAACTCCTCCAAAAATTACTAATCTCTGTTGACGTTCTGATAAATCAGAAGGTAATTGATCAGGTTCACCAATATTAGAAAAAACTGGCAAGAATGCAACTTGATTATGTTTTCCTTGACTGATTTCTGTAATTATATTAGCATAGAGTTGTTTACTGGTAATACAGCGATCGCTCAATTTTGTCAACCGTGCTGCTAAGTCTCTTTGTAAGGACGATAACCAAAAAGCACTTGTCCAGGGAGGACCTGAAGCTGATATCTCATGAAACATGGTAACAAGATTGCTCTTAGGATGTAGACTTTTCCACCGTTGTAATCCATCAACTAACCATACCGGACAACCTCGTTGAGCATAACCGTAACCTACATAGTGTAACAGGACGGGAGAGGAGCTATGATAATTCGATAATACATTTACTAATATATTATCAGAATTATCTGTAATTTGACTAATAGTAAATCCTTCAATTTCTGCTGCACCTTGCCATGTAGAATTACCGACAATAAAATGGGTTTGAATATTAAAATCTTTACGAAGCTGACGAGCTAAATTTAAAGCATAATCCCCTACACCATCAATTGCTGGAGGAAGTCGCGGTACAATGGCAATTACAGTAGCTAAATTACTCATATTATCTTCTTAAATTTATGTCATACAGTGAATTTACCACACTTGATAAAGTTAAAAGGGCTTTCAACTTAATTATCGGAGAAGATCATAATCTATTTGCTGAAGTCGAAGGTCTTGTATTATCTGATTATCTGAAGCAAACACTGAAGGAATACTTACCTCTAGCAACTGCTATTAATACGGAAAAAGCCCGTTCTGAATTTTTAATTGCTCCTATTTTAGCAGAAGTACGTCGTCTAGCTAACTATCAAATCAGTTTATTTTCTGGAACTGAATTTGATGTTGATCAGGAAAAAGGGTTATCTGGTTATTGTGACTATATTATTAGCTGCTCAAAGGAACAGTATTTTATTAGTGTACCAGTAGTTACGATTGTGGAAGCTAAAAATGAAAATATTAAGGGTGGTTTAGGACAATGTATTGCTGAAATGGTAGCCGCTCAAATATTTAATCAACAGGAACATCACCCTTTACCGGAAATTTATGGTGTGGTTTCGACAGGAACTGTTTGGAAATTTCTGATTTTAAAAGATAATCTTGTTTTAATTGATTCTCAGGAATATTACATTAATCAAGTTAATATAATTTTGGCTATTATGCTCCTACCTATTAAAACATTGTTGTCTTGATATAGCAATTCGGAATTATTCAGAATAAAACTCTATTGATTCTCAGGAATATTACATTAATCAAGTTAATATAATTTTGGCTATTATGCTCCTACCTATTAAAACATTGTTGTCTTGATATAGCAATTCGGAATTATTCAGAATAAAACTCTGTAGAATTAGGAACTGGGTTTCGCATTATCTCCAGCGATTTAATTATTTAGTTACAGTAGTTGCAGTTATTTTGTCACTTACCAGTAGTTATCCCCTATATTTGAATATTATTTTCTCCTCAGCTTGTTTAAATTCAATATCAAATAAATCAAACACGACTTCCCTACCTAATAAAACTTCCTGGCAATCCTCATTTTGTAACCAAGCAACAGGAGCAGAAAAGGTATAATCATCAATCTGCATTTCAACTTGTCGGAGTACATATTGTACACTCCCTCCTACCCCCTCTCCATTACTAAGAACTTCTCCTTGAGAGAGGGCATATCCCAAATCTGTACCTAAATAAAGCGTAATTAGGCTAATATCTGAACCAGAATCTACGAGCATTTCCAGGATTTTAGAATTTTGAAAAGTTAGACAGACTTCGTATTTTGGCTGCCAATCATGTTTTTTGACTGTTCTAAAACGCACTGGTAAAAATTTAACTGGCTCAACAAATTCGTTTTCGTAGATACGCTCAGTGATGTAGTCAGAAGATTTTAAGTTCTGAAGGTCAATTTGCTGTGTCATGATTCTATAATCTTGGTGATGAGCTACCACACCATCTTTAGTGTAAATAATCCATTCTCCACGATATTGTTTTAATTTTTGGTAATTTGCCTTACGCCATTCTTTGGCACTATTGTATTTTTCGCTCATATATTTAGCTATAGGAAAGTCGGGGGACAATTTAAATTATAATCAATGGTGCAATTTTTGGTGTTCTTTAACCCATTCTTCGTAGGTTTCTGAAAGTTTTTTAATAATTGCTTCCCATGTAAGCGATCGCTTAATTGTGTCAATCTTGTTGCTAATTGTCTTTGTAATGAAGACAACCAAAATAGACATCTGGTGGTAATTAAATGTGCATACAAGATGTCTAAATCACTTGTCCAGAGAAGACCTGAAGCAGAGATTTCATGAAACATTTTAATTTACTCATTCACTGTTATGAGTGTTGCATACCATTCTCCCGATCCCATCGGGGTAATTTGATACCCACATGATAAGAGTAAATCCTTTGCTGTCTCTGATAAAATACCCAAAGCCGACATCCGCACTTTATTTTCTTCAAAAAAGATATGCTTTATTCTTTTTTCTTTAAGTAGTTGATATGCTCCTTGAAGCACCCATGTATCTGCTCCTTCTGTATCAATTTTTAACACATCAATCGTTGAAGTTGAATATGAACTTTCTGCCCAAAATTGATCTAACGTAACAACAGGTACATTAATGGTGTTCATTTCATCTTTAAGAGACAAACCACCCTATCCTGTTTGCTCTTCGGACATGAAACTAAACGGTAAATTACCTACTTCTTTTCCTAGCGCAATATCATGAATCTCGACACGAGATTGAAAATTATTATTGGTAATATTATCACGCAAAGGAGATATATTCCGGGGAGAAGCTTCAAAGGCTATAACTCGATTTTCTGAATTTGCGGCAGCCCATAAACAGGAAAAATATCCATAATTTGCGCCTACATCTATAAATAAACCACCTTCTTTAGCTAAGGCAACAATTTTACGGGTGAGTTTTAATTCATAAAAACCACAGAAAGCTATTACTTGATGTCCTACATCTTTTGGTTCAAGTTTTAGTCTTGTATTAGGGGCAAATTCTAAAGATGCTAAGTCAAATAGATGGGAAAATCTATGGGCTTCTTTTGAAAAGAAGCGATAGTATAGCTTTTCTCTTAACACTAAGGGTTGAATTTTTTGAAAAAGCTTAATCAGCATAAATTTGACTAATGTTTATATTTAAATAATACAATTGCCATTTGTAAAAATGAAAAATGTTCTAAAAAAGCTTCATGAATCCCAAATAGATTTAATTTTAAAATTTCTGGAATTGTATTTTTTAATATACCATATAAAGCCATTCTTAGGTAAGAGATGGAATTGATACTTGATAATTCATCGGGGTGAATGGACAAATAAATTAGTGTAGATTGCTGATGTTGTTTAAGTTTTTTCCAACCCCCTTTATGTCGCCACGGATGACAAACTGACGCAAGTTTTATAAAAAGAAATTTATGTCCATATTTGGTAAGTCTTAGCCTCAAATCTACATCTTCCATGGCAGCATAAGGAAAACGCTCATCAAAACCATTGAGCGACTCAAAAAGTTGTCGTTGTATGCAGAAATTACATGACCATAAATATCCTCCTGACTCATTAATAGGTGAGGTTTCTGCAAGATTTTTTCTTGGGCGATCAACATAGGTTCGCCCCTCGAAAACCAAGTAAGATTTATGGTTAGCGATCGCTTCTCCATAAGATTCCAACCACTGGGGATCAGGCAAACAATCATCATCTGTAAATGCTAACCATTCTCCCCTAGCGTACTTTGCCCCATTATTGCGATTTGCAGCCGGACCTTTGCGGAAACCAGCTACCCACTTTACCCAAGGGTAATTTTGCTGAATCATCTCTTGAGCGGTGGACTCATAACCATCATCACTAACAATGACTTCATATTGTTCTGCTGGTAATGTTTGCACGCCTGGAGCAAGGCAGTCTAGGCATTTAGCTAATAAGTCGTTGCGGTGATAGGTGGGGATGATAACGGAAAATAAAGGAATGTCAGTCATTTATGATTTACCACTAGGAATTAACAATATTGTAAAAAACTACACCAAATAAATAGTTTAGCTATCTTTCTAGTATAGAATCAAAAATATCCATAACTTGATTTGCAAAAAACAGAGAATTCATTCGTGTTTCAGCAAGTTTCCTGGCACGGTTTCCCATTTCTAGTGCTTGTTGGGGATAATTCTCAAAATATTGCATAGCACGAATCCAGCCATCCACATCTCCATTATCTACCCAAATTCCAATTCCTTCCGCTTCAATATCTAAATCAATAAAAGGTTGTCTGGTCATAATTACAGGTTTTCCCATGCCAAGAACATCCATAAGACTGGTAAGACCAGATAAACTATGTGATACAGTAAGTGGAATGGCCAAAACTCTGGCCTTGGCATAAATCTTCATAAGTTCTGGATACATTAGATGTCTTGCATCAGGGCAGCTTGTCACTTTTACACAATCTTTAAAAAGTTTAAATTCTTCTTGAATAAAACTCTCAAGACAAATGATTTCAGATTCTATTTTTGCCAAGGATGCCGCTTTTCCAAATGTCACAAAATCCCTACCAGTTCTTCCGGCTGCTACCACACCTCTCCCTAGTTCTGGAGTATAAAGATAGTAGTCTATATCAGTTCCCCATGTTAAAACTTCAGACTTGTGTAACCCGTTGCTTAAATGATCAATTTGCTTACCAACTTGTGAACTTAAACTTGCAAATTGATCAACGCCTTTGATCTGAATTTGAAAAAAGGGAATCCGAAACCTATCTAACCTACCCCCACGATCTAAAAAATGATGGGCAATGCAAACTATGGGAATTTTAATAATTCCTAAAGCTCGTAAATAACTAAGTAATTGAGTTTGTGTTTGACAAGGTGAATAAATCAGATCGGCTTCATTAAATCTTTTGATACAAGACCACTGCTGATCTAGACATCCAAGAGGAACTAAAGATGGAATTTTTCTGAGAAATTTATCTGCAAGTTGTAGTAATGGTGACTTTTTAAATGGAACTAATTCAACTTCATAGTTTCTTAAATGAAAGTAATTGATTCCGAAGAGATGGTGATCTGGTTTTTCTCCACGTTTAACCTCTTCCCAGACATCCTCAAAAGGATAATTATTAAGCACTAAGACTTTGGGCATTTTAATTATCACCTTCTGGAAAAGTTATTTTACTTGAATACTGGATTACGCCTATACCCAAACCATCTTGATCGGTATTCTCAATAAACTCCCAATGCTGGTATAAAGATTTTATTTCATTCCAAAATATAGGTACTCCTCCCACCCACCGTCCGGTTTTAACTCCATGTCGAGTAAAATAGTCTGGGACAATATCATGAAAAACAATTATTCCTCCTTCCCTTACTAAGTTTCGGTATTTTAAAAAATCTTTTTTGACACCTTCATAATTGTGATCACCATCAATAAATAGAAGGTCGAATTGGCGATCGCCCAGAATCTGTCTAACTTTATTTACCGTATTGTCATCGTAGGATGAACCATCTACAAATTTAATTTCTTGTGAAGACTTAGAAAAGTGTAAAAGTTTAAATTTGTTTTTGACAAATAAATCAACACCAATCATTAATTTAACTGAAGGAATAGCTTGACTTAATAAAAAATTTGTTCCTCCATCTGCTGTTCCAATTTCACAAACTGATTGTGGATTATGAGATTTCACAAAATCTAACAAAGCAATAATCTCTGATTTTATTTGATGAGAACCAAATTCCTGAGATGTGAAATTAAAAAAATCTTCAACTGTGGAACATTGCTGAAAGTCTTTTGTTTTTATATCCCTATCTTTAGTATTAACTTTCAATGTAATTTCTTGCCATTTTTCTCCAAAAATCAAAGATGGCTTTCGAGTTATTGGCATATTTAGAAGCTTGTTTTGGATTCTCTTGATAAATTTCTCAATCATTTATTTATTCTCCATTGTTGTTCGCAACTTTATAATAAGAATTTAGCTTGCCATTGTGTATGCTTCCTTTTGTATTATCACCTTTTTGTATGAGAATAATTGAATGATAAAAGTGAATTGCTGTAATACAAGTTTCATACAAACTTGGAATATAGTTTTTTTCATTAAATTCCTCATAATTTATTTTATCAATAAAATCTCTAAAATAATTCATCATTGTACTTGCTTCTTTGTCAGCAGAACCTCCAAAAGATTCCCAATAGGATGTATGAGTATCTTCAACAACATAAACTCCATTAGGACTTAAGTAAGGAAACAGAGTTTCAAAGCTAAAAATAACGTGCTCATTAATATGGCTGCCATCATCAATCACGATATCAAATTTTCCTACTTTTTCCACAAGAGAATGAAGAAATAATTGATCAGTTTGACTACCTTGATAGACTTTAATTCTTTTATCTTGGTGAAATTCTTTGTTATAAATATCAATACCATGTATTGTGCTGTTGGGAAAATAATTCTGCCACATTCTTAGAGATCCACCTCCAGCTTTAGGAGTATTATATCCTCCAATTCCAATTTCCAAAATATTCAGCTTTTTGTTTCTTAATTTTTTAAAATGCTTATCATAAATATCTAAATACCAATGAGGTTTTCCTGCTTCATATTGATTTGCTAGGCGATGTAAATCAGAAGGATATAACAATAAACCGATAAAATATTGCAGTTTGAAGTAAGTCTTGTGAAGTGCATTTACTTGCTTTTCAGACAAAGAGATACCTTTGCTGAGAAGATATTGTTTAATTGCTAATTGGTTTACTTTAAGCATTGGTTAAATCCTTGATGAATAGTGAATAGATCATATCTACATATTTAGAGCGAATTTTATCCCAGCTAAACCTTTCATAAACTGATTGATGTCGTCTCAGTTTAGAATCATCATTATTTTGACTTAAAACATCAGAAATAAGACTCGTCAAACTGCCAGCTAATTCAAAATTGCCGAAATATCCTTCATCCTTGAGAACAAAGCGTGATACTTCATAATCATGAGCTAAACAAGGCAATCCATAAGACATGGCTTCTAAAAATACACGCCCAAAACCTTCACCTAAAGAAGCTAGTACAAAAGCATCCGCTACTTGATAATAATCGGCAATTTGATCAGAAGCAACAGTTTTAATTTGAAATTGCTCTGGTTCTAGTAGTTCATTCGCTAATGCTACAACTTCTGCTGATTCTGCTTCTATTTGTCCCAACATTAATAAATAAGGGTGTGGCTTTGGTAACTGGGCAATTTCACGGATTAAGTAATCTAGTCGCTTATGGGATTTATTAATTGCTGCTACTGATAAGATAATTGGTAAATTATCTGGTAATTCTAACTTGCGTCTTAAAGCAGCTTTGTCGGCAATGGATAATATTTTTAATTCAGCATCCACGTTAATACCATAAGGTACTAAACTTTGCTTCTCTAAAGGTTCTCCTGCTTGTATTGCTCCTTGAAGATGAATTGGCGCAACTTGCTGTATATGATCCCATCGGTGAAAAGGTGGTGATAGTGGTCCACCATTAGAAAAGAGTAGTTTATAACTTTGTCCTGTTTTTTTTCGCCAGTGCCAAAGGATGTTGCCTACTATACCATCACTAAAGTAAATTACATCTGGTTTTTGCTGGAAAATATAAGGTAACAGGCTAAAGGTAAATGATGTTTGTTCAATATAATAAGCACCTCTTCTAGTTAATTTGCCTAGATAATTAGCTAACCAACTATCACGGGGAAAGTTCCACAAAACTATTTGGCGTTTTTTAGATTCTCCTCCTCCTTTAAACAGGTTAATATCTAATTCTGGGACTGAAGATAAGGCATGAAAACACTCTTGAGTAAAAGATTCAAAGCCTCTATTTACGTTACCTAGTCCTGAGCAAATCAGAAAAACTTTAATTTTATCCATATTTTAATTAATGTCTTTGTAGGCAACAAGTAACTGGCCTAAGCTGGGAAACACTCTTGGAATAGACTCAAGAGATGACTCCCACGAAAATTTGAATTTTTTTATTCCACGAACTAATAAGTTGGTGGGATTTCCAAAACCAGCTCCTATCAATTTGTATCCACGTTTATGGAAAAAATCTCGTGAAATATAACTTAAATGAGCCTCTAAATCATTAAATCCAGTTATAGTCTCTCCTCCACTTCGGTAATAAGGCCAATTAGGTGTCGAAAAAATTATTCTTTTATTAGCAGAACCTTCTAGAATATCCATAACTTCTTCAACATTTTTTTGCTCTAGATGTTCTATAAACTCACAAGCCAAAACTGTATCCCAATTACCGCTTAATAAAGATGGCATTGTTTGATGCCATACATGGCGATAGCAGTTGTGTTGATTACACAATTCTACATTTGGTAAAAAACCATCAAAGCCATCAATTATTGGAGGTTTACTCAAGCCAGCCTCCCAGAAATTACTTTGAATTAGGTTTCCCCATCTTCCATACCCACAAGCAACATCAAGAACAGTTTCACCGACAATCAAAGGAATAATAATTGAATCGAGATAAGTTGGAGAAGAACTCATATTGTTTATTTACTTCCAGAAAAAATCTACTGAAAACTCTGATTCTGTCCGAATATTTTGATGGTTTAAAAACCCTGCATTTTTCAAAATTTCACGACACCGTGCTGTGTCACATTTATTGTGATGTAGCTCAAATACTGCACTTTTTACTCTTCTGAGTAAGTTTTGATAATTTTCTAAAAAAATTAATTCTGAACCTTCAATGTCACACTTAATTAGATCAATCTCTACATTTTCAGGAAAAAGAGAGTTTAAGTCTATAAATTTTACATATCTCCCATTTGGTTCATTATTATCGAAACTAACTGTGTTCATCACATGAAAATCTTGTTCAATTATTTTGGCTTCTCCTTGCAACTCTCCGACTAACCCATTTACAATATTTAAGTGTTCTACAATCATTTTTTGAGATTTAATCCTAGTAATAAGCTCATTGCAAACACTTGGACTCCCTTCAACTAAAGTAATTTGAAAATCAGATAATGAATTGTGCTTAATTAATAAATCTGCTAATCTAAGAGTGAAAAACCCTACATTTGCTCCTAAATCTAAGATGATGAGTTTGTGCTTTTCTCCACTTAAATTTAAAACTTTTTGAATAGGAATATCGTATTCACAATCTACAAAAATATCATTATAAATTACCCATTCTGCATGATTTTTTATATTTATAACCAATCCTGACTGTAAATTCCACTTTAAGTCTATGTATTTATAGGAGAAATCTAAGAAGATTTGATCAAATCTAAATCTTAAAGATTTTTTAACTTTGTTAATTAATTCCTTCATGATGAGTGATTTGTAGTAATTTATTTTTGTGATAAATGTGATAAATTTTTATCTTTGACTACTAATGCTGTGAATAAAATCATATAAATTTTTCCTAACTATACCTACCTCAAAATTATTCTTGACAACTGTAAAAGCTTGAGATGAAAAACTATATAAATCAGAATTATTTTTAATAATTTCTAATAATCTTGTTTTTACTTCTGATACTCGATTAGTTTCACAAACTAGTCCACAGTTCCAAGTTTTAATAAATTGATTACAAGCAGCATAGCTAGGACCACAAGCTAAAATTGGCCTACCAGATGCCATATAATCAGTTAATTTGGTTTGGACAGACGAACCAGTTATATGAGTATATTCAGTTAGAAATGAAGAAACAACTAACAACAAGTCTGCTTTCTGTAAAGCTTGATTCAGTTGTTCATAAGGTATAAAAGAACCATATTTTACATCCCACTTTTTCCAATTTTCTTGGTATAAATCCCAACAGTTTGGTGCTGTATGCAATACTAGCTCAATATCTACTCCACCGCACTTTAATTCATAAATTGCTTCAGCTATTACTGCTAAAGCATCATAGTGCATAGTCCAAATAGCACCAGCGTAAACAACTCGAAAAGTTCCTCCAGACTTCTGGGAAAATTCAGGAAATGATTTGTTAGATAAATCTACAGGGTTATGAACAATTAAAGATCGCTTAGGAGTAAGTTGATAACGATTGATTAATTCTTTTTCTAGCTGGGAGCTAATCATTAACCAAGCGGAGGCTTTTTCTAAAACATTGCGTCCTAAAGATTGCAATTCTCCAGATAACCAACGCTGATGGTTTTCATATAAAATATCATCCATGAAATAGCTAATGAAAGGACATTGGAAAGATTGAGCAACTTTATATCCCATTAATAGTCCTACTATTCCCACTGGACAAATGAGAATAACTTCTGGTGCAAATTCTCTTATTTTCTCTTGCTCTGCAATAGGTAAGGAATCAAGTAATTGTGAATCAATTGCTTGAAAAATAGGATTTAATATAGAACCAATACGATTATTAATTCTAGGTAAAAACTGATCTGGAAAAGTAGCAACATTCTGATCGAGTGGAGGAGATGTTGGATAATTTTTCCAAGTTGATTTAGGACTATAAACCATAAACCTATCCGCAGGATATTCTGCAAAAAGATTAAGTAAAGTACGGTTTAATCCTGTTCTTTGGCTGTCTAAAGATGCTTCACTTACTAATAACAATCGAGGTAAATCTTTTTTGATTTCACTCAAATTAAGAGTTTTATTTATGCTAACCGATTCTGCCATGATTTAGTAATTTCCGTAAAAATATCAGTTAATGACTTAGTAATTGACCATTCAGGATAATGTTGCTGCATTTTTCGCAAATCGCTATAATAGCAAATGTGATCACCTTCTCGGTTTTTATCCACATATTCAAATTGCATTGGTTTACCGGAGAGAGCAGCAACAATATCAAAAGCCTCTAAAATTGAGCAGGTATTATTTTTACCACCTCCCAAATTATAAACCTCTCCGCAACGAGGATTATTAATGAACTCTTCTATAAACCGAGCCACATCGTAGGAGTGGATATTGTCTCTAACTTGTTTGCCTTTATAACCATAAATTTTGTAAGTACGCTCCTCTAAGTTGCTCTTAACTAAATAACTAAGAAACCCATGCAGTTCAACTCCTGAATGGTTTGGTCCAGTAAGACAGCCACCACGTAAGCAGCAGGTTTTAAGACCAAAGTAACGTCCATATTCCTGCACCATAACATCAGATGCTACCTTAGATGCACCAAAAAGAGAATGTTTGGACTGGTCAATGCGAAATGTTTCAGGAATACCATTCTCGTAATTTGGATCAGCATAATCCCAACGACTATCTAACTCTAGCATCGGGATTTCATTTGGGGCATCGCCGTATACTTTATTAGTGGAGAGATGGACAAAGGGAGCATTTGGGGTAAACTGACGAGTAGCTTCTAAAAGATTTAATGTCCCAACTGCATTGGTATCAAAGTCATCAAAAGGGATTTTAGCTGCTAAATCATGGCTAGGTTGAGCCGCCGTGTGAACTATGGCATCTGGTCTGAGGCTATCAATTAAGTTTAAAACACCTTGGCGATCGCGGATATCTACTTCATGATGGACAAAACCCTTAATTACTGTTTGTAAACGTTGTTGATTCCAACGAGTATCTCCTTGAGAGCCAAAGAAAACGGCTCTTTGGTTATTATCTACTCCATGAATTTCCCAACCAAGGGAAGCGAAATGAAGACATACTTCAGAGCCAATTAACCCTGATGAGCCTGTTACAAGTAGTTTTAACATCATCTTTAAAATAAGAAGTTTTTGATTTATCTTTTTCTTTGGTATTTTCAGGAATATTCTTTAAATGGCGATCGCTCGACAATTTTCGCTCATTTTTTACCTTTAATTGTTTATCTTAGAAATAACGTTACAATCCCCAAGGACTAATTTGAGATTTCATCAATTAGCGATCGCTTTCAAGTAAGATCAACAAAGTATATCTCACTTACCCCCACCCTAGAGTTTCAGATTCCCGATTTCTTTGATTTATTGTGTCCATAAATGATAAACTGCTCTGCTGAAGTCGGGGATCTGGGGATGATCAGATTATATATTCAGTTGCCATACTAGTACAGCGCTGATACTTCTCTTCTGGCATATCGTCTACCCTTTATAGACCGTAGCACGGAAATAGGCATCACCATTTTCAAAAAATGGCAACTTTTGATACAAAGGGCTACCACGAAAATTATAAAACTTAATAATTTTTTGTAGTCCACGCCCCAACCTATCCATGAAACCATAATCTTTGAGCATTTGGGCAATAAGAGGATTGCGGTAATAAGAAATACCAGCTAAAGCCCGATCTAAATTGAGTGTATTAGGTAAACTACCGGGTGAGAACAACTCTAGGCGATTATTAAATAATGAGAGCCGAATACGTTGTCCAAATATTGACCAGTCTCGATGGGCAAAAGCATTAACTATTAGTTCACGAACCACAAAAGGTTCATATTCTGGAATGTCTTGTCGGCGGGTTTGTTCTACATTAAATACTGGATGATGTCGAGAGTTGCGACGGACAAATGACTCTGCAGCTTGAATGCATTCGGGAATAGTTTCTCCTAAATCAAGGCTGTCTAAGAACTCTGAAGTTACATCATCTCCCGTAAAAGCATTTAACTCAATGCCAGCCTGTGGTAGCATTTTCATAGTTTGCCTGGAAAAAAATAGACTTCCTGCGATATTTAATCGTTCTTGTTCATCTAATATTTGAAGATTATACCACGTCCGTGGACAATTTTCTTCTGCTGATAGTCCTCTGATTTCTTGGCAATAATGGTTTATCTTTAATGGATCTAAATCAGATATACCAGTGTTGGGTAATGCTGAAACCTCAAAATGAAATTGTCCACCATCTTGTAATAATCTAATCAGTTCTTCTTGAGTTGGCTCAATTGCCGCAGTACCAGCACGAATGTAGTAACGATTGAGAGATCTAACTTTGTAAGGCTTGAAAAAACCTTTTTCTACTTCAATAATGACAACTTTCTGTTCACCAGAGGATACGGAAAATAATTCAGGAATTATAGGGGGTTGTATATTATTTCTACAAATTTGGATAATTTTTTCCATTAAAAGATGAGTATCTTTTACCCCAGATATTTGCCCATTATCTTCTACCCCAATGAGAATTTTGCCGCCCCGCATATTGGCAAAGGCTACAATTTCTTTAGCTAGACTTTCATTGCGAAACTCTCCAGATTTAAACTCAATTTGAGAGTTTTCACCCAATGTAATTAATTCTATTAATTTATCTGGATTCATTTAGTTAGTAAAAGAGTTTATCTGCTTTTGGAATCATATTATATGTTCAGTAGCGATCGCTCTACATAACTTCATTTTTCAGCACTAAGGGCGAACTGCTTGCAGCAGCGCTTCGCTATCGCTCGACAATTTTCGCTCATTTTTTACTCTTAATTTTTTATCTTAGAAATAACGTTACAATCCCCAAGGACTAATTTGAGATTTCATCAATTAGCAATCGCTTTCAAGCAAGATAAACAAAATATATCTCAATTGCCGCTACCCTAGAATTTAAAATCCCCGACTTCTCGGAAAAGTCGGGCATATTATGATCTTATTTTATAGGGTGAAGGCTTCTTTTTTGGTGATGTCTATTGATCAAGGCTTAGTCAAGAGAAATACCAAGCGATCGCATTTTTTGCTTTAATTCATACAACTCCCTATTAGCTTGTTCAGCCCTTTGAGATTCTTGTTCAGCCCTTTGAGATTCTTGTTCAGCCCTTTGGGATTCTTGTTCAGCCCTTTGAGATTCTTGTTCAGCCCTTTGAGATTCTTGTTCAGCCCTTTGAGATTCTTGTTCAGCCCTTTGAGATTCTTGTTCAGCCCTTTGAGATTCTTGTTTTGCTATTTTAATTGCTTGGTTGACTTTGAGTATTTCATCTTTGGCGGCTTCTTGGGGGGTAGGGATAATAGTTCCTTCTAAGGAGAAGTAACGCAATTGGCCATTGTGAATACCCAGGAAAAAGCCCAGGGATTCACTCCATAGCCATTCCTGATCATTGGGGGGAATAGGGCGATATTGATTGAAATTTAGCCTAAATCCTGCAAATTCTAAGGTTTGGGGTGAAAAGTAAAAGTATTCAGGGGTATGAAATCTCTCTGCGTATAAGTCTAGTTTGGTGGTGCGATCTACATTGGCGGTAGAGTCGGACAGTAATTCAATAATCAGGTCGGGATAACGCCCGTCTTCTTCCCAGACCACCCATGAGTTGCGTGGTTCTCTGGTGGTGTTTTTGACTAGGAAAAAATCTGGACCTCGAAAGTCACGATTTTTGAGTTGTTGGCGACTGAAGTAAATGGTCAGGTTTGCACCAATGAAAAAATCATCCCGCTCTTGCCATGCCCATTCGAGGCAGGTTACTAGCAATAACAGTTGCATATAGTGCAGGGAGCTTTCCATCTCTGGTTCATCACTTAAAAGTTTACTGGCATCGGGCATTTGCAACTCTAGTTCGCGGGCCGTAATTGCTGCCATGGATTTGTTCTCCTGATGCTTTGGATAATTATCTATGAGTTTAACTACGCTATTGGCGATTATAAATCGCTACTACACAAACAAAGTCCACCTGCGTGGACTAAATAAAAATTAAGGGTTTATATTCTTCAAGGGCGATCGCTTTAACCTCTCCTAATTGCTTCTGGGTTAGCAATTTAATGAACTCCTAACCAGTCTATCAGGTCTTGTAACTGAGAAAAATCCAATAAACTTTCTCCCAATATCTCTAACTCAGTAGTGGGTAACTTCTGGATTTTCTCCCTAACGACCAATTTGAGATTTCATAAATTAGCGATCGCTTTTAAGATCAACGGCGATTATCTTGTAACCAATTTTCCAAATCTGACATATTTTGAAAATCCAATAATGCCTCTCCTAATGATTCTAATTGAGAAATTGAGAGCGATCGCACTTTTTGCTCTTGAATAGCAGTTAAATTACCACAACGGCGTTTTAACTGGCGTATAGTTAGATTTGCTTCTCCTTGTTGTAAACCTTGTTGTAAACCTTTTTTCTCACCAATTTCTAACACCTCTTGATAAAAGCGTGTTTGAGTAACATCAGCCTCTTTGAGATTAAGCATTTTTTGAATCTCCTCTAGGGTTAGTTGTGTAAATTTGTTGACTAATATGGACTCTACTAAATCTAATTTTAGCTGAAATTCTGTTTTCATTTATATAACTAATTTTCACAATATTTTTTTAACTAAACACTTTCATAATTCCTTTAGATCTATACTAGAGGTTATTTTTTTTACAAAATAGTGAGGATCTGGGCATGATCAGATTATATATTCAGTTGCCATACCCACGGAAGCGATCGCCTTAACCCTCCCTAATCACTTCTTTTGTTAGCAGTTTAATGAACTGCTAACCAGTCTATCAGGTCTTGTATTTGGGAAAAATCCAATAAACTTTCTCCCAATATTTCTAACTCAGTAGTGGGTAACTTCTTGATTTTCTCCCTCATAGAAAATTCTATTTCCCCAAACCTTTTAGTGAGTTGACGCAAAACCAGGACCGACTCCCCTTGTTGCTCCCCCTGTTGCAATCCCTGTTGCAATCCTTGTTGCAATCCCTGTTGCAATCCCTGTTGCAATCCCCGTTGTTCTCCTTGTTGCAATCCTTCTTTAAGGATTTCTTCATACCAGGGTGATTCTCTTAACACTGTCATATCCCACCTCATGATTTGTTGAATTAAGGGAATATCTAACACAAAACTAGCAAAGAATGATAATAACGGCTCTAGGTCTTTTAGTTGTTCATCTTTCCGCAGTTCTGTGACTGCAAGACGGAGGTTATTTTCACTGTTTCCACCCTGGAGAATTGGTACAAAGGGCAATAGGGTAGATATTTTTTGCTCAAATACTAGGTTAACATCTACTTCCCACAGGTTGATGACTTGATAATCTTGATAAGCCTTTATCCCTAATATTTCTGATTCATAGCGATTGGGGATTATTTGTTTAGTGCTTTGGGGGAGGATGTTAATGAGAACTGGGTATACTTTTAAGTTATAACGCTCTTCTGCTAGGGCTGTGTATGCCCGTAATCGTCGGGGCATTCTCTGATGGTAACGCAGTTGTAGTTCGTTAAGTAATAAAAATTCTCCTATTTCTGGGCTGTACACTTTGAGTAAAACGTCACTTTCTCTATCTATCCACTGAAATTCAGTGTTGAGGATTTCTTGTACTTGCAGATGGGACTGTTGGGTAATCCATTGTACCCATATATCAGGTGCTAGACTGATTAATCTTTTACTGCCTATATCTGCTTTTTTTGCCACTGGTTTTATGCGGGTATTTATGCGGGTATTTGAGATTTCATAAATTAGCGATCGCTTTCAAGATCAAAAAAGTATATCTCAATGAGTCTGGCGAAAATTTAGTGGTCTTCTAACCAGATTTTTAACTCTGAAATATCCGTAAAATCAAGTAATTGATCAACCAACATTTCAATTACACTTAGTTTCAAACCGCGAATTCGAGTTTCAATGGCAGAATCTAAAGAACCAAATTGCCGTTTTAGAAGACGCAGAACTATACTCACTCCCTCTTCTTGTTTTCCTTCTTGTTTTCCTTCTTGCTTTCCTTCTTGCTTTCCTTGTTGTTTTCCTTCCTGTTGTCCTTCAGCAAAGACATCCTGATAAAAACGGGTTTGTTTGAGGTCTACGTCTGTTATTCCTATCATCTGCTGTATTTCCTCTCTACTTAAAATAGGCAGTTTATAAACCATGATAGTCTCTAGCAAATCAATCAGTTGTAATTGCAATGGTCTTTGAGTTATTTCTCCATAGGTTTCTTTGGCAATTTCTTGTGCTAAAACTGATCGCCTAAGTAATCCGCAGAAATCTGTTATCTTTAATTGTTAATTATTTCCAGCAGCGTCTAATTGCCTCAAAATTATCAATAACTGAAAAAATTTCTTTGATATAATCTTGGGCTGTCCACTGAGAAGCTCTTATCAAACCGCGTTCTATTAGGTCTTGACGCAGAGCGGAGTCTTCGGATAAAGATTTTATCGCTTCAGCAATTTCCTCTGGCTTTTTGGGGTCAACTAGTAAAGCAGCATTTCTCAATTGTTCTTTTGCACCTGATACATTAGATGCAATCACTGGACAGCCTAAAGCCATAGCTTCTAGTGGTGGTAAGTTATCAGGTCCAAAAAAAGTCATGAAGGTTAGAGCAAAAGCATGACCATAGAGATTTACCATATCCTCTTGAGGGACAAAACCCAAAAAATACACTTGTTGTGATAAATTAAGCCCTTGCACCATTTCTCTAACATAGGACTCATTACCTTTATCAGAACCAACAAAGACTAATGGAAACTCTATATCATATTTTTCTTTTAATAATTTAATCGCTAGTAATAAACCAATGTGGTTTTTATGTGGCCAAAATTGAGCCGGATAAAACAAGTATTGATTGGGAAGATTATATTTTTTTATAATATCTTGATCTGTCAGGTTAGAAGTTGATGTAAATTGGGGAGTAAAGAAAGGAATAACCTTAATTCTTTCAGCAGGAATGTGATAAAATTTCTCAATTTCTGCCTTACCAACTTCTGTTCCAGTAATAATAAACGCAGCCTGTCTTAACATTTTTAAATAAGATTTTTCTCGGTTATCCCATTCTCCAGATATACTAACTTCTGGAAAATAGGGTTGTAATCTGTGTTGTAAATCCCAAACAGTAGTTATATAAGGATAATCAACTGCGGGAGAACCTGGAACGAGAGATAAAGTTATATCTATTTGATTAATCTTTAATAAATTTATTATATGTTTTTCATACCATCCTTCAATTTCAAATTTACTTCTTGGGTGTCTGATTTTGGAAAGTATGGCTTTGGCTGACCGCAAAATTTTAGACTTGATTCTCTCTTTTAAAGAGCGATGAAGGGAAACTGCTTGAATAGATGTAGATAATAAATAATTAGGAACTTCTTCACTTGATGTGTAGAAAACAAATTTATGATTGCTAAGAGCAGCTAGGTTTACAATAGTTTGTAATAACTGACTTTCAAAAGTGTGTCCACCACCTGCTTGTGGGATTTGTTGGCTAATAAACAAAGCTACTTTCATTTAACTCTTCACTACAAAATAAACTCCCCAAGTATTAAATCCCGGTTGTTGGTTAGTCAACCACTCCTGAGATTCAATAAGCTGCATTTGCAGTTCACTTAACAACAATTCTATTTCAGATTTAAATAGATATCGCATGGTGTGGGTTTCTCGTAACTCATCTACAGTACCACTAGTCTTATCCTTGATAAAGATGTGATAATTCACATCTACCAAATTTTCATTAGGATACATCACCGGTTCAGCAATGCGAGTTACCTGAATTAATTCATCTTCTAGACGTTTAACTCTCACTGTTGGTGGTTGTGTTAATACCGCAGGTCCATACCAGACATCAAAAATAAATATTCCCCCTGATTTTAGATGTTTTTTAGCTGTGGTTAATGCGGCTAATAAATCTTGATTGGTAGTTTGGTAACTGATAACATGAAATAGAGAGAGGACAACATCAAATGTTTTATTTAATCGAACTTCACGAATATCACCTTGGGTAAATTGCAGTCGTGCGGCTAATTCCTGGGGACTTTCGGAAAGTCGTTCATTGGCACGGTGTAGCATTTCTTGGCTCAAATCTACACCATGTAGATGGTAGCCTGTTTTGGCTAATAAAGTGGCATGATTTCCTGTTCCACAACCCAGTTCTAAAATATCTTGGCTATTTGGTGCATGGGTTTTAATTAGATTATGGATAAATTGGGCTTCTCCAACATAATCTTTATCACGGTACAGTAAGTCGTAGTAGTGGGCATAATTACCGAAAACACTCATTGTAAAACCTCCCGTAAAGTAGCAGCAACCTGTTTGATTTGTTCTTCTGTTAACCCCAAACCACTGGGAATATAAAACCCGCGACGGGCTAATCTTTCTGCTACTGGACAAGATACACCATCAAACAAACCCATTTTATGAAACACGGGTTGCTCGTGCATACACCAGAAAAAAGGACGAGTACCAATTTTGGACTCAGCTAATTTTCTCATGGCGACTTCGGCATTAAAGGGAACGTCATCCTTTAAGACAATACCATATACCCAATAAATATTTTCTGCGTCATCTGTCTTAACCAATGGTAACTGAATACCGGGTACATCTGCTAATAATTCAGTATACAGTTGACCCATGCGACGTTTACGGGCAACAAATTCATCTAACCGTTCCAATTGAGCCACACCCACAGCGGCTTGCAGGTTACTCATTCTCATGTTCCACCCCAATTCTTCATGGACAAATCGTTTTTGGGGCTGGAAGCAGAGGTTACGCAAAGATTGACAACGTTCAGCTAATTGGGGATTGTCGGTGACAATCATTCCTCCTTCGCCGGTGGTAATGTGTTTATTGGGGTAAAAACTAAAGGTGCTAATGTCGCCAAAGCTACCACAAGGACGATTTTTATAGGTTTGCCCGTGCATTTCCGCTGCATCTTCGATAATATATAACCCATATTTAGCGGCTAAATTTAGCACCGAGTCCATGTCTACTGGTAAACCGTAGATATGAACCACCATAATCGCTTTTGTCCGGGGGGTGATTTTCGCTTCTATCTGGCTAATATCCATATTCCAGGTTATGGGATCAGAATCAACCACTACAGGTACAGCCCCAGCCCGAACAATGGCCGCAGCGCAGGAAATTATGGTAAATGTGGGGAGAATTACTTCATCACCCTGAGAAATACCCAGTGCAGCTACAGCAGCATCAAGAGCAACTGAACCATTGCTGACAGTAATAGCATATTGACGATGAACACGGGATGCAAATTCTTGTTCTAATTGCTTGACAAAGGGACCTTCAGAGGAAATCCAACCGGTGTCAATGCACTCAATCAGATATTTTTTCTCATTACCATCTAGTAATGGTTCGTTAACAGGAATTGGGTTCATTTATGGTTGCACAAATTCTATAATTTTTGCTTGTTCGGCGGTAATACCCACAAATCGGGTTTTGTCCTGTTCCCCTACATAGGGACCTTGTTTGACTTCGATCATTTCAATTTCTTCTAATACTTCAAAGCCGTGTCCCCCGGTCACTAAGAGAATAACATCTCCTGCTTCTAAAATACGACTATCTAAATATTCTTGTTGGTCATTATAGAAGTCTACCCGGAGTTTACCATTTTTGATGAATAAAACTTCTTGGGTATGGGTAACTTCTCGAATGACTGGGTTATGCACATGAGGTTGAATCACTTTCCCCGTGGGGTGGTGCATATAAGCCAACTGTTGGGAAAGTTCATTGGGGGTGAAAAAGTGAATGCCTGACTCATTGAAGCGATGAGAAATAATAATGGCTAATAATTGTTCTTGATTAGTAATTTTTTCAATCATTTAAACCTCTTGCTAATCTAAATTTTTAACTTGTTCCCATCGAAACTTGGTATATGGATTATCATCGCAAGACTCGACAGAAATTTCAGGAAAATAATCCTGACCTAAATCATTTCGCATAAAAAAGCAAAAAGTTTTGCCCAGATTTGACATTCTCTTTAGCATCGTCAAAAAGATAGTCTTCCCAACCATGATTAATAAGTAACCCAAGTTGCTAGTACAGCTTGGCGGAAGTCAAAAGTCAAAATGAAGACAGTATAGGCTTTTGGAGGATTTAGAATGGTTGGTTTATTTACGCCGTTTCGTACTAGTACAGCTTGGCGGAAATAAATAGACCAGATTAGTGATAGAATGGCAATTAGGTGAATAACGCTTTAAATACGTAGTTCAAGAAATCAGGGTATGACTATATTAGCTCCTAAAATCTTAAATTTAAAAGATAGCGATCGCTTAGAGATCCAACAGCTAATAAATAAACATAATACACCACAACAAATAGCATTACGAGCAAAAATAATTGTAATGATATCTGAAGGTAATAGCGAACGCTCGATAGCACGTTGTTTAGATATTAATCGGCACACAGTTAGTTTATGGAAAAATAGATGGCTAGAAACTGAATCACTTGAGTTAGCAGTTTGGCAAAGATTACAAGATCAAGAGCGTTCAGGGACACCAACGAAATTTAGCATGGAGCAAGTAATAGATTTGTTTGCGTTGGCTTGCTCACCACCAGAAGATTATGGAAGGCCAATCAGCCATTGGACAGCAAGAGAACTGACGATTCAGACTTTCAAAAAAGTCCAAGTCTTAAACGTTTAGAGTATAGGTTAGCACCCATACATTCTCGACTATCTCATGCACAAATTTCTACAACTTTTTTTGGTAGCACCGCTCAGAGAAAGTTTGTTAAGCATCTTCTTCAATCCAATTTGTTTTCAAGACAAGTTCACGCCATGAGCTTTGATTAATTAGCTTGGTGTTATACTTAATTCTGTTTGTATAGTAAAAAATATAACCAAGATTTATTCGCCATTCCGATTTTTGCAGAATAAATGGTTTGATTATTCTAGGAATGAGAAAAATAATTTTTATAAAAAATTTAATATTTATTAACCAAAGTTTGGTCTGTGAATATACATACCTCTTGTAGTCTGTATAACTATCACAATTCCCCTGATTGCCTAATCTTTTATTCAGGTAGGCTTGAGTCATTCGCTGAGCAGGAATCATATGATAAATGGTACTTTTACCATTATAACCAAATTTGTAACCAAGCTCTTTGATTTTAAGATTCAAGCCTGTTTCGCCGTCACCAATCCATTCTCCTGCTGTATTTTCTGGATTAAAGCCGCCACTTTGAAAGAATACTTCTCTACGGATAGCTTGATGGCAACTAAATACATTGCAATCATTTTTGGAAATGATAAAGTCTTCGGGGGGATCGTTAAGACTTAGTAAACCATTATAACAAAGCTGAGTTACCCATTGAGGAGGCTCTATTTCCCATTTGGGCAATACTCTACCTGTAACCGATGCTACATGAGGATCAAATTCAAATACTTTGACAATTTCACTGAGCAAGTTGGGATCGGCAATCATGTCATCGTCAGTAAAATATAAAATATCGCCATCAGCTACTTTAGCCGCAGAATTACGAGCATAATGAACGCCTTGATGTAATTCATCCAGACAAACTATTCTTCCAGGATAATCATTAGCGTATCTCTGTAAAATTTTCTTGGTTGAATCAGTAGAATTATTATTGCAAACAAATATTTTATATTCTTTAGAGTCGTAACTTTGCTGCAAGAAACTATCAAGTGTAATGCCAATTTTTTGGCATCTGTTATATGTTGGTATAATTACAGAGATTTTCAAGGGAAACATAAGATATTGTAAGAAAAATATACTGTATTTTTGTATCCCCTCAATATATCGGGGAAAGAGTTATTCAGGCATCCATGACAAAGCAATATTATGACTCTAAGCCTTTGACTTTTAATTGTAATTGCTCTATTAAGTTCAGTAATACCTCTACTTGTATGACGCATTGATTCATCTGCAATACCTTTTGGCTCGATGGTTATACAATCTCGCCCCGCATCGGGGAGAGGTTTGTAGAGGGGTATTATACATTCAGCCCCATAAGGGTTCTGTTATAATCAATCCTTCATCACCATAAAAACAACGCAAGAGCCAAATATTCTTTCTGATTCTTGAATCCCCTACCATGTCAGGACTTAACCTGGTATCAAGTATTAATTTTCTATAACTACTCTAGGAGAACCATAATTTTTTATGCTTTTTTGCTTTTAGTAAAAGCATGATTTTTCTATATCTATAGATTAACTTAGTATAAATAGAATCAAGCTTTGACAAATCATTAAGTGACTTATCATCTTTGAAGGTCAGTTCAAAAATTCCTTGTTGTTTAAAGATTCTAAAGTCAATTCCATTTACAGCCATATAAAAACCATACTTAATAGCATTACTCTTTCTATCTTCTAGCATTTGGATAGGGAGATTAAAATTTTGTTTGACGATTAATTCAACCAACTCATCATGAGATGATACTGTACAGCATATTCCAAGGTCTTCATATAAAGAATTTCCAAGCAAAATAGAGCTTTTTTTATGAAATGCAGATTCAACTCCCATTGTTGAACCAAATGTAATAACACAATCAGCAGCATCCATCAAATCATAGGATTTTATAGAATCTTCGGCATCTATAACATGAAAATTGGAGTAGCGACCCTTCAATTTATCTATAGCTTTAGTTTGACTATTAGTTACTTTTGCTAGATTTGGGTGAACTCTAAGATATAAGTTTATTCTTTCATCACTTTGTAGAGATTGAGCCAGCTTGAAAATTCCTTGGGTTTGACTACTATAAATTGAGGTTTTCCAACCTGAAATAGCTTCAAATTCATCTTGTGAAGAATTAAAGATAACTATATTAACTTTATCTTTATCTAAAAAATTAGGTGGTTCATTTTGACTTGCAGTGAAGGAATACCACCCTTGATCGTTTCCTAGTCTTCTATCAATAAACCATTGCGAGCCTATATTGATTTTCTCTGATTGTGGCAATCTGGAACTATTCCATAGTAATTCAATTTCTGCTTTTTTTGTTGTTAGATCATGTGGATAAGTATTGGATGTTAATGAATACTTACCCTGTACACCAGCTCTTTCATGAACATCAAAATTAATAGATAACAGTTGTGCTGCTCTCATTGCAGCTCTCAGAGGTGCAAATCTACCATTAAAAATATACATTTTATCTGGTTTTTGTTTTCTAATATGATTTTGTATTGACAAGTAAACAACTAATGCTGACTCTATATTGTTTTGAATAAATTCTTGGTAATTATTGGGATTAGGGTATGGTTCTCTTGTGTAATCAATCAGCGATGATGCTACAGATAAGCCTAAATCGAAGTTATTTAAGAATAAAGATTTTAGCTCATGTAAATTTTTACAAGATTTAGGAAAATTTGCAATAACTTGCCTATCATTTTTAGACAAATTCACTAGATTCAAAAATTGCACTTTGTTTGATATTTCTAGAAACTTAAAACCTTGATGTCTTCTATGAATACAACTTTGGCAATTTGAGAGTTTATGATTAGGGTTTGGTTC
>Ga0208200_100041_pt1 | contig 32956 bp, 28 predicted proteins | sample LakMenEpi13Aug08_FD_150689 | JGI IMG/M metagenome (GOLD analysis project Ga0208200, IMG submission 150689) | Freshwater microbial communities from Lake Mendota, WI - 13AUG2008 deep hole epilimnion (SPAdes) | ecosystem: Environmental > Aquatic > Freshwater > Lake > Epilimnion/Euphotic zone ...
ATCTACCCCCCTTAATCCCCCCTTGCTAATGGGGGAAACAAGAGTATCTACCCCCCTTAATCCCCCCTTGCTAATGGGGGAAACAAGAGTATCTACCTGCTTTGGTTCTTCTTTGCTAGGGGAGGAAACAAGAGTATCTAGTTTTTCTGGAACTGTGATATTAGTCTCTCTTGTGTTTTCTGACCGGGGAGAAGTTATAGTTTGGCTAGATTTACTGTCCGCGCTTTTGTCTTCTTGATTTTCGGTGCTTGTTAATTGATTTGTATTTTCTGCTTTGGCTAAATCATGAGATAGTGCCGAACTAAGGGACAAGAATACAGTTCCTACCAGTAGTTTAATAAGATAGTGATGATAACCTAAAGATTTCATGGTGTTTCCCCCTCTTCTTGGAATGTGGGAGTAACAGCAAAGTTCATTTTTACCATGCTACCAGGTGCTATTCGTACTAAGCGAGATTGACTATTTCGTTCTTTGAATTTTCGATTGGGCGCTAGGGTGTATCCTGGTAAACTGCTCAGATCTAAAACTCCCGTATGGGGTCCGGGTAGAACATTTATCAGGGAAAATAAACCATTGGCATCAGTAATTATACGATTACCATTTTCTAGATAAATGACTGCATTGGGGATTCCTGGTTCTCCTGGTTGTTGTTCACCGTCAAAATTCTTATCGACAAATACCCGGCCGATAATTATTCCACAATCACTGGTAATTCCCCCGCGAACTTTCAAATAGTGTGTTGCAGGTCCATCTTTAACGGTTATATTAGGATCATCCTTTCTAGATGAAATTACGGTAGCACTGTTTAGACCTGTCCCCCGTTGAGCATCATTAGTTAGTTGTACGGCATAAGCTATATTAATACTTTTATTAGTTTCAATAGTTGTATTAGCACTAAATTTGATGGTACTGCCATTTTGAGTAGTTTTAATATCTACCACCTTACCATCTAATTCTGCTCGTACGGAATTAGGTAGAAATCTAAACCCTAGTGGTAAGATGTCTGTGACTACTATGTTATTTAGCGCTACATCTTGAGAGGTATTTTTCGCTGAAATCCGATAAATCGCCGTATCTCCTGGTTCTGCTGTAGCGCGATCGCCTGTTTTTGTGATGCGTATCTGATTTGATTGGCACATTCTCAGATCAAACTTGAATCCTAATAGGTCGGTTGCAGCGTTATTTACGATTTGTGTGTTTGTAATGGTGCTACTATTATTGACGCTAATGGGTTTACCATCTAAGGAAGTAGCCCTATAGGAAACAATATTATTTGCATTACTTAATATCTCTAATTTGACCATTTGTTGCTGATAAATGGAATTAATAGGTGGATTAATTACAAGAATGTAGGTTTTACCAATATCAACTTGACTCTTTGTAGCATCAAACAAAAAGTTATACACACCTTTATACTGTATGGGGTCATTACCGACGGGATAGGGATTAACGTTTTTGCTATTTGGTGGTATTCCTGCTGGTACACCATTGTTAGGGATATCAGGAATTTCGCTGGTTGTCAAGGAAACTAATTGTCCTGGGTCCGTACCTGTTGGTCCACTAGGTTCATGAAGACTGACGGAAAACCCGGTGTAGTCAGGTAAAAGCGCCCCTCCACAGCCAAGAATCTGGCCGATAGGGTCAATTAAGGAGTTATCCGCTGGAACCATGATAGAAGTCCCCTCAACAATTTTAGTTACTGGCTGATTATTTTTATCAGTATCTTGATAACCGTAGGTATAACTAGCTTGATTGTTAAAATTAAATTGTCTCCCAGTCCGGGTTTGTGCAACAGCTACAGGTACACTAGTCTGTAACATACTTCCCAGCAATACACAGGCGGTTAGAACTTTCGACCAACCACCTTGAAAATTCCAAATTTTGATTAGCCAATGAATATTCACGGGTACATCTCATCTTTAATAACTTAAAAATTACTCTTGTCGGTTGTCAGTTGTTCGTTGTCAGTTGTTTGTTGTTCATGACTACTGACCACTGACCACTGACCATTAACGAACTTGAGTTTCATAAACAGCGGTAAAAGTTTCTTTGCTCTGGATAGACGGAATTAATACCCGAATGTGAGTATAAGCCGTTGCTGGTGCAGGTTCGGTGACTATTTTACCATTGCGAGTTACTTTCACGGTAGGTTTTTCTACAAAAGTGCGTTGATTGTCAATACTGTATGTCACTTTGGCATCTTGACTAGAAACCTTTATTGAATTCAACACATACACCATTTGTTTAGGAATGAGTGGATTAAGAGTCACATTTGGAATGGGTTTATTACCGTTATTAATTCCTGTCAAGGTGTATTGCAAAATGTCCCCTGGACTAACAGTATTACTCTGTAAAGATTCCCAGGTTTTAATTTGCTTACCTTGTTTGTCTTGACTAATTACCTGTTTTTTTGCTGACAGTTTTAACTCCAGTGGTTGATTTTGATTATTACTTTGAGCAAGCGCACTGGTAGACTGAGATATAAGTGCTATTCCGGTAACAGGGTTAATAAAAGGTACAGCAATGACCAGGGCGCAAGCACTTAAACTAACTATGGAAAAATGTTTCATTTTTATACTTCCTATTATTTAAAATCAGTTATCACAATTTTTACCCCCCTTAGTCCCCCCTTATAAAGGAGGGAAATAAGAAAAAATCCAGTTTTACCCCCCTTAGTCCCTTATAAAGAGGGGAAATAAGAAAAAATCCAGTTTTACCCCCCTTAGTCCCCCCTTATAAAGGAGGGAAATAAGAAAAAATCCATTTTTACCCCCCTTAGTCCCTTATAAAGGAGGGAAATAAGAAAAAATCCATTTTTACCCCCCTTAGTCCCCCCTTATAAAGCAGGGAAATAAGAAAAAATCCATTTTTACCCCCCTTAGTCCCCCCTTACAAAGAGGGGAAATAAGAAAAAATCCATTTTTACCCCCCTTAGTCCCCCCTTATAAAGGAGGGAAATAAGAAAAAATCCAGTTTTACCCCCCTTAGTCCCCCCTTACAAAGGAGGGAAATAAGATTTGTAGAAAACCCAACATGAGCGTTGGGTCGCGCTGTCGCTTAACTTAAACATTGCAAGAAATGAACAACGTCTTGCTCTTATGGTGCTTTTGGGAGGGTTCGAGAGGGTTCAAAAATACATCAATCATGACTTTTCAAACACCCTCTATAGTTCCCTAGTTTAATTTGCGTTGGAAGTTCAATGTTCCCGAATCTTGTGGTGCAATAGATTCAGTAGGTCCAGTAGGACTATTTACATACTTGGTAACAAGAACTCCGTCACCAGCGGGAGTAGTAGTAACAGTAGTAGCAGTAGTATTACTAGTAGTAGTACCAACAGTAATAGTAGCAGTAGTTGCTGATGCCATATTACTGGTATCAATGATACCGTCGCTATCATTATCTTTTGCCCAGTTGTTTTTACCATCACCAGGAACAGTGCTGAGAGTACCATCCTCAGTAATCACAACGTTCTGAGCCTGCAGAATCACGTTATTGGTTCCAGTACCCTGTGCAGTAGATATATTCTTGTAGCGGATTTCGTACACAATAATGTTACCAGGAGATGGTGTTCTAGCTTCGTCTGCTGCGGCTGGATCAGGGTCAATGACTAGGCCTGTAGCTGGATTAGTATAAGCTGGTGTGCTATTAAAGTTGCCTTGATTTCCTATCACGTCTGGACCTGTTCCCTGGAGAATCCGCGAGAACTTGAGCAATTGCAAGAAGCCAGTATATACCCTATCAATTGTAATGTTAGTTGCATTACCAATAGTAGCGGTAATAGGTACTGGATAGCCCCATTCTGTATCACCTGTATAGTCAGGCAAGGTATCTGTTGACAGCTTCGTACCAGTTGGCAGATCTACTTCCACACCATAGCCAATAATACCATTAGCAGGAACGTTAAGAATGGAAATGGGGGTGCCACCAGCTGCTATAGTAAATGATCCTGAACCAGCTTGATTATAGGTATAGACAGCAGAATCACTACCACGAGTAATAGTTACTTTTGTCCCTGTTGGTAAATCAAACTTATTTGCTGGTACGGTTGGTGCTAGTGTAACATTTGCAGCAGCAGCAGTATCATTTTGAACTGTGTTACTGAAATTGACTGGTGCTGGGTCAATTGTAGAACCAGGATTTGTCCCCGCTGGAATGAAAGAAGACTTGTTAGTGAAGTCAGTATTAGTAGTTCCATCGGGACCTGTAGCGCCAGGAGTTCCTACTGGTCCATTGAGTACGCCAGTAATAGGTGTAGTTGCTACACTAATTATCAGTTGGTTGTCTTCACCACCAGGTCCTGTACCAGTATTATTGTTATTTGTGTCAATTCCTTGGGTGATTGGGTTAGCAACCCCATCGATGATATTTGCAAGCACAGCGGCTGCATCTGCAGGTAGAATACCATTCGTGGATGCTGCTCCAGGTGTCATGTTACCAGCAGGACCACTGTAGTTACTGGGATTTTGGTCACCTGATTCGTCATACACTGGTAGTCCAACCACTGGTGGTCCACCAGCACCAGGTGTTTGAGGTGTTTGACCAACTAACTGAGCAATGTTGCTAATAGTCAATGTTGTTGGTGTTCCTGTTATTGCCAGTGGAATAGCGAAGCCAGTAACAGTAGTACCAGCAGGAATATCACTAGTAGCAGTAGTGTCTCTCACGAAACCGACTCTTGTTACGGTTCCCAAAGCAGGAGCAGTTGTAGTCCATGCAGCAGCAGCATCAGTTGGCTTAACGTTAGTAGCTGCGACGGTAGAATAAACTGCTGTCCACCCAGTTGGGACATTAGTAGGTGCTGCTGATAATACCGTACCAGCAGGAATTACGTCGGAAACTAAAATGTAATTGCCGGGATTACCGCTATTAAGACCGGTAACCGTCATTGCATAACCAGTAAGTGGTTGTGGTGTGATTTCTCGTCCAGTTACGTCAGTACCTTCAACTTTTAAACTCAAATTGTAAGTAATTCTATCGTCCGTGATACTATTGGTTGTGTTGTTATTACTGTAAGTATTAGTTTTCAGCAAAGTAGCCAAGGACATATTGTTTGGTGCAAGAGTACTACCAACTGTACTTGTCTGTGTGTTACTAGCTTCTCGTGTGCCGTTAATTGGTACACCAGGTATTTCATCGATAATAGTGGGAGCATCAGGGTTATCTACGGTGTAAACGTCACCACCATTGTTAATACGGAGTACGTTTTGATCGTTGTTAGGTGTATCACCAATTTTTACGTTAATCGGATCACTAGCACCAGCCTGGACTGTAACTGGGACTTGAACCAAGACTCTTCCACCCACAGGGATTGAAGATGTAATAAGCTCAGTTCCAGGTATCTGTGTGTAATTCGTACCATTGATACTATAAGACAAGTTGCCGGCAACAACAGGTCCAGTAGTTGTGGCTAGGTTAGGTATGCGGAATCTAGTGGGGTCGTTACCCACGTTCTTAATTGCGAATGTGTAGGTAAGGGTATCACCAACCTTAATTACATCGGCTGGTGTGCTATCTACTACACCAGCATTAGATATTGTGATACCTGCTACTTCTGCCACCGTTACCACAACTGGGTTAGATGTAGTATTAAGAGTTGTTCCAGGGTTATTAGGATCTTGGTAGGTCGCTGTTGCTGTGTTACTAATAGTTTGTCCAGCTTTTGTTCCCTCAGCAAGGGCAGGAGCTACGAAGGGGAAGAATCCGTTAGCTATAAAGGCTGTAGCTATCAAAGAACGGAATAATTGAGATTGTCTACAAGTTAATGACCTGCGGGTATGTGTCATATTGATGTCCCTGTTTGGTAAGTAGTTGAAAGTTGAATAATCTGTAAGTTTAGAAAAACCGACATTTCGACCTTTCCTTAATAAGTGAAAAGTCTAAGAAATCAGCCGTTTTCTCTAATATTTGATCGGTTTACTCAGTCTATAAGTATTACTCATCTGTCTTAGGGGTTTTTATAAGTCTTTCTATTCTCATCCTGAATTAACCTGAATTGATAGGTATGTAGTTCACCAATCAACAATAAATTATTTCCAGTTGTTCTGTCTATAGTTACTATTGTTTTACGTAGATAACAAATTTATTTTCAATATAAGTATTATTGGCAGTAATAAGAAATGAATTTTTATCAATAAAATTACTGTCAGTATTACGGATTTTAATTAAATAAAAAGCTACTAAAAATACATTTATGTAGATATTTGTGTAAATAAATATACTAAAGATATCTCTTGTCTTTTGATCACAAAATTACAACTTAATCTTATTGATACTGCAAATCAATATGATGGACAGGGTAAAATATACAATTTCTGCAAGAAAATTTATTTTTTTTACATAGGTCATGGAAATCTTTATAAAATATTTATATTTCATAAAGTACACGCCAATTAATTCTCTGTTCCCTGCTTATGAAAAATAAAAAACTTTGTATGTCATGACCATGGTAATAGGTGACAGTAATATCTATAATAAAGTAGGAAAACAGTCTAAAAATCACTTAAAAGGGACAAAAATCGTTTTTATGAGTGGGGAAATAATAGAGAAAGTTTAGGCATTTAAAAAATTAATGAATTAAACCCGATAAAAATAGTCGGGTATGTTTGACGAGAATTTTACTTTGTGTTAGTATCATTCCAAAGTTGACGGATATCCAGGGGAACGAAAATTATGACTCAGGCGATTACAAACCTCAACCAAGCGAATGTTTCTATTCTCAAGGCTTTGAAGTGTAAAGAATGTGGAGCAGAATACGAACTAAAAGCGACTCATGTATGTGAGTTGTGTTTTGGACCGTTAGAAGTCAAATATGATTATCATCTTATTAAGAGCTTGGTCAGCCGAGAAACTATTGAAGCTGGTCCTAATTCTATTTGGCGCTACCGTCACTTTTTGCCGGTTGCTACTGATAACTTTATAGATGTAGGCACAGGAATGACTCCTTTGGTACGTTCCCACCGTCTAGCCCGTCGTCTGGGTCTAAATAAACTTTATATTAAAAATGATGCCGTCAATATGCCCACTTTGAGCTTTAAGGATCGAGTGGTATCAGTTGCCCTCAGTAGAGCCAGGGAATTAGGTTTTACGACTGTTTCCTGTGCTAGTACAGGTAACTTAGCCAATTCTACTGCAGCAATTGCGGCCCATGCTGGTTTAGATTGTTGTGTATTTATTCCTTCGGATTTAGAAGCTGGTAAGGTCATTGGTAGTTTGATTTATAGTCCTACGCTCATGGCAGTCAAAGGCAACTATGATCAAGTTAATCGTCTTTGTTCAGAAGTGGCCAATACCCATGGTTGGGGTTTTGTGAATATTAACTTGCGTCCTTATTATTCCGAAGGTTCTAAAACTTTAGGTTTTGAAGTTGCAGAACAATTAGGTTGGGAATTACCAGATCATATAGTTGCACCCTTGGCTTCTGGTTCTCTATTCACTAAAATTTATAAAGGGTTCCGAGAATTTGTAGAAGTTGGTTTAGTGGAAGATAAAGATGTCCGGTTCAGTGGCGCTCAAGCGGAAGGTTGTTCTCCTATTGCGACTGCTTTTAAGGAAGGTAGAGACTTCATTCAACCAGTTAAACCAAATACAATTGCTAAATCAATTGCTATTGGCAACCCGGCAGATGGGGTATATGCTGTAGAAATAGCCCAAAAAACCAATGGTAATATTGAATCAGTTAATGATGCGGAAATTATCGAAGGTATCAAACTTTTAGCAGAAACCGAGGGCATTTTTACGGAAACCGCAGGGGGTACAACCGTTGCTGTTCTGAAAAAACTAGTCGAAGCTGGCAAAATTGATCCAGATGAAACTACAGTAGTTTATATTACTGGTAATGGTTTGAAAACCCAGGAAGCAATTCAAGGTTATATTGGCGAACCTCTAACAATTGATGCCAAGTTAGACAGTTTTGAGCGGGCTTTAGAGAGATCCCGTACGCTTGATCGCTTAGAATGGCAACAAGTTCTAGTTTAATCATTTTCCCAGATTATCAGGGTTTGGCAGTGCTAAACCCCTAGTAAGCAGGTCACACACTCACTATTAACGTTTAAACAATGCCCGTAAAAGTTCTAGTCCCCACCGTTCTCCAAAAATTTACAAACGACCAAGCTGTTTTGGAATGTAGTGGTAGTAATATTTCTGAATTGTTTGATTACTTGGAAGTAAGCTATCCTAATATTAAGGGGCGCTTGCGGAAACCAGAAGGAGAACCTTTACGGTTCTTGAATTTCTATGTTAACAGCGAAGATATTCGCTTTTTAGAACATACAAAAACACCGCTTAAGGATGGTGATGAGGTAAGTATTGTTCCCGCTGTTGCAGGTGGCTGAAGTATATAAAAAGGCTTATCCATATCCTGTTATCTTGTTCCCAGTATTCGACTGGGAATGGAGTCCAGAAGCGCTTTCTCAAAAGTAAATCAATAAAATTGCAAAATTCATGGCTATGGTATGTCAAAATAAAAATAACTGACTACCTGAAAATTAGCAATGGCAGAAGAAACCACACAAACTCCAGTAGAAAGCGAAAAAACCGCCGCTAAAGCTGCCAAAAAGGAAAAAACCCCAGCTTTGGAGGATAAGCCTTTTGAAGAGTTTATGCAGCAGCATTATCTCCCAGCGTTGGAAGCAGCAATTAATAAGGAAGGTGTACCAGATATCAAGCTGACTTTTGCCAAACAGAAGTATTCTATCATTGGTTTTACTTCGGCGGAAGAATGTTGGCAAGTTATCGGTTCTTGGCAAGGGGGACAACGCCAGTTTAATGTATATTTCCCGGAAGAAAATATTCAAGGGAAAAAGGGTTTTTCCTGTAATGAAGGTAAAAAAACCAGTACCTTGGAATCTTTTTTGATTGACGAGCGGAAAATTACCCTAGATTTGTTAGTGTCTCGGTTGGTCTATCGTTTGAATGGTCAAAAATGGCTAGGTAGAAATTAGTTACTAAAATCATAAGCCACGACTCCAGGAATGGGGTCTTTTACTTATTATGCTTTTTTGAAGAAAAGTCCGTCACGAGCCTTGAACTTGTGACTTTAACTTTAACAAGGGTGTGCTAATGGCAAAATTTAGGTTTTTCTAAGGGTTACAGCTATCTAACCATAAAATAGAGACGTTTGATTAAACATCTCTATTTGGTGAATAAGATTAAATAACAGGAGCGGCTGTAAGTATAAACCACAGCAATAAAGCTAACACCAAAACACCGATTTTAACGATTAGATACGTATAAGCATGAGGGATAAGAAAATCTTGGGTTGTCATATTCCACCTCTACTTACTAGCAATTAACTAGTTATTTAACAGTGGGAGTCTTTTTTCTTACTCCATTTTCCTATGTTTCTATTATCGCTTAAAAATGAGTTAAATAGATGCTTGGCAAATTTTTCTTAACATTTCTTAGCTTTATTTAGTATCTGGTCGGATTCCTCAAAAACAAGCTAATAAACCCCTATAAATCCCAATTTTTCAATTTAGCTAAGGCATCTTCAGCAGCAGCTTTTTCTGCATCTTTTTTATTACGTCCTTGACCTGTTCCCCGTAATATTTCTGTCCCGTTCACTACTTCAAATACATCAGACTTAAACACTGGTGTATGAGACTGTCCACCTATTTGTTTTGTGTTATATTTGGGAGGATTTATGTTACCGCTCCTTTGTACCCATTCCTGAAAGCGGTTTTTTGAATCTACATTTGAACGAGTTTCTACAATGTCTCCTGATACAGAATTAAATAATGGTTCAACAATAACACGAACAGGTTCAACGTTACAATTATTATCTAAATAATAAGCACCAATTACTGCTTCAAAGGTGCTACTTAGTAAGTTAGGATTTTGAAAACCTCCATCTCTAATTGTCCCTTTTCCTAATCTCATTCTGAAGTCTAAACCTACTTCAAAAGCAAATTTTGCTAGTTGTTTTTCTTCTACCAATCCAGAACGCAGACGAGTTAATTCATCTTCTCCTTTTTGGGGGTGACGACTATAAAGATATTGTCCACTTATGAAGTTAAGAATAGCATCACCAAGAAATTCTAAGCGCTCGTTATGTTCTCCTTCTCTGGGATTTTCGTTGACATAAGAACGGTGTGTGAGCGCTTGACGGAGCAGTTTTTCGTTATTGAATGTGAGTAGTTTGTGCATTTGTTTTCTAGATTTACTATGTTCAAAATGAAAAAAACCGCAAGGTGCGGTAGTTTTGGTAAAATCCAGTTTATTTAACTAGGTTTTAAAAGCTATATCAGGCAACTAATTCATTTAACTCAATTAGAAATAATTCCTGATTTTGCCTTTGGATTTTACCTGAATTTACAACAGCATCAACAAACTTACCAAAGTTCTTAAATTTCTTACCATTAGGTGTAGAGATAGAACAAATACCGTGATACTTGGGGTAAAGCTGACGCATTAATTGACTAATATAACCATACTTTGTTGTTTTACCTTGGTTTATTGCTTGTTTGACAGTTACAATTAAATATTCTACAGCTTCATTGTAACTAATTTGATGATTAATGACAGTAGTGTGATCTTGAGTTTTTTTCCCAACTAACTGAGATAATTCATCTATAAAGTGGAAATTATCATCACCAACTAATTTGATTAACTTTGGACTTACACTGCCTTTTTGAGCAAAGACAATCACTTTTTTACCCAAAGATTTAAGAATGCAAATCAATCCAGCAAAATCCCAATCTCCTAATACGAGTATAATGATATTAGGTGTAGGTGATGATTTTGGTTTAAATAGTTGAGTACAATCAAATGTCAGTCGAGCATCTGCACTATTCTCTGAAGAGTCAGGAACATCAACACATTTAAAACCAAGTAATTCTAATTTATTTTTGGCATTAACTTGATTTTTATGCTGTGAACTGTAATATGAATTTTTGCAATTTATACTACCATAAGCATTCGCAAAATCAAGTAATAATTCAGCGTTTTTTGTAATTGAATTAACATTTTGAAGGTCCCAAAAAATGGCAACGGTTTGTGTCTTCACAGGTAGATGAGACATTTTAAAAACTCCGGTTTTGTTAAGTGAACTGGGCAGATTAAAAAAACGCCAATCCATTAGCAATATAACTAAATGAAAGATAAAAATGAAAAACTAGATATCCCTCAATTAGCTTCTCTATATTAACCAGTTTCAGTCTTAGCAACAGGATTCCTTTCTGAGAAACTTTGCATTATACCTTTACATGAATATTTATCCAAAAACTTGACTTTCTTGGTACTAAATACTCAAACAAAGATATAATGAAGGGCTTCTCAAAAAAGAATCCTGATCCTAAGACAATCACCGACGTTTGGGCGTTAGAGTTCTGCTTGAGATTGCAATTATTTAATTGTCTTATTTATACATTTACACATCTAGTCTAAGATGTCAATACTCCTAATCATAAAATTTGTAACTTCAGATTCCCCCATGGGAAAATAAAACCATAACGTTTTATTAAGTTAAGTCAAGCAACCTTAAGACCTGAATAGATAGGCTCGTCAAGGGTAAACTGAGGATGGTAAACTAGATGGTGAAATATAAAAGTGACTTAGGATGAAGTGTTAAATGGGTGTTTCCTCAACGGCTCCTCTCCTCCTTCGGGCTGCTCGTGGTGAACAGGTAAATCGTCCCCCTGTATGGATGATGCGACAAGCGGGACGCTATATGCAAGCTTATCGGGATTTGCGGGAAAAATATCCTTCATTCCGCGATCGCTCGGAAATTCCCGAAGTAGCGATCGAAGTTTCCCTCCAACCCTGGAGAGCTTTCCAACCCGACGGAGTCATTTTATTTTCCGATATTGTCACTCCCCTACCAGGAATGGGAATTGACATGGATATTGCGGAAGGGAAGGGACCGATTATTTATTCGCCCATACGCACTCAAAAACAAATTGAACAACTGCGTCCTTTAGATCCAGAAGCAGCACTTCCGTTCATTAAAACGATTTTGCAAGCATTACGGCAGGAAGTGGGCAATCAATCAACGGTGTTAGGCTTTGTAGGTGCACCTTGGACTTTAGCGGCTTATGCAGTGGAAGGTAAGGGTTCTAAAACCTATTCCATTATCAAAAACATGGCCTTCTCAGATCCAACTGTTCTACATCAGCTATTAACTAAATTAGCTGAATCTATTGCTGATTATGTCCGCTATCAAATTGATTGTGGCGCTCAAGTGGTGCAAATGTTCGATTCTTGGGCGGGACAATTAAGCCCTCAAGATTATGATACCTTTGCTTTACCTTATCAAAAAATGGTATTCGAGAAAGTCAAAGCAACTCATCCTGATACACCATTAATTTTGTTAGTGACAGGTAGTGCGGGACTTTTAGAAAGAATGGCTACCTCTGGTGCTGATATTATTACTGTAGATTGGACAGTAGATATGGCAGATGCACGAGCTAGATTAGGTAAGCACGTGAAAGTACAGGGTAATCTTGATCCAGGTGTGTTATTTGGTTCTAAGGAATTTATCCGCGATCGCGTTTTAGATACTGTTCGCAAAGCTGGTAACTGGGGACACATCCTCAATCTCGGCCATGGTGTACTTCCAGAAACACCAGAAGAAAATGTTGCTTTCTTCTTTGAAACAGCGAAAAACCTCAACGCTTTGGTGTAGTTTTTTGGGTGGGCTTTTTGCCCACCTGATTTTTATTAAATGGAAATGAGGAAATAACGAACCACTCCAGGCACAGAGGACACAGAGAGAAATTTCTGTTATTTTTTAATAGGTTAACAGTAATATCCGGTACATCCTTAAATCCTGGACCTTGAGTGAAGTACACCTTGTGCGGGCAAGATGCCCGCACCACAAGAGTTTTATTATTAATATCTGTACTTTATAATATCGGGAACTGCTGTATTTTTATTTTTCAATATAACCACTTGTTTCACAGATTGATAACGATGTTTAGCAATAGGATTTGCTAATTTTTCCAGAATTTTCCCTAATTCATCACTTACCAGATTCCCATTTAAATAATCTCTCCATACCCATTCCCCTTCCATTGGACTATATAAATCAAACGGACTCATTCCTGTTAATAAATGCAAATAAGTTACCCCTAAACTATATAAATCACTAATAAATAATGGTTTACCCATTGACTGTTCAGGAGCGCAATATTCAGCAGATCCAATTACCGCACTTTTGACAATATTGAAAATTATCAGGGTTAGGAAAAAGACAGTCAGGATTAAGACATTGACGCATAGACTCACCACCAAGGCTTTTTTGTAATTTTACCCTAATTAATCAAGGTTTACGCAAAATCTCTCAAAACCTCATTTCTCTGCGTCCTCTGTGTCTCTGCGGTTCGTTTCCAAAAAATATATTCAGTTAACTAACACCCAGATCCCCGATTTCTTTAAGAAGTCGGGGATCTATCTTCTCAAATCATGCTACAATTACGCACTGACTTCAACTATCCCCAAAAACCCCAACATCCAATTTCATGACCAAAAAACGTATTTTAGTTACAGGTGCAAGTGGCTGTATCGGTCACTATATCACTGAAGCCCTAATTCAAAACACCAACTACGAATTGTATCTACTAGTTAGAAATCCTGATAAGTTACAAATTGATACCACAGTTCGTTCTGGTATCACTGTTATTCAGGGTGATATGCAAGAGATTGGTAAATTCTCTAATTTACTCAAAACCATTGATATCGCCGTATTAACAGCCACTTCCTGGGGTGGTGAGGGCATTTTTGATATTAATGTCTTCAAAACTCTAGAATTAATGAGTTTGTTAAATCCTGAAAAATGTGAGCAGGTAATTTATTTTTCTACTGCGAGTGTCTTAAATAACAATAATCAACCACTTAAAGAAGCCGGGGAAATTGGGACAGATTATATCCGGTCTAAATATGATTGTTTACATCAAATCGAAAAATTAGCAATTTTCCCGAAAATTACCACGGTTTTTCCTACCTTAGTATTAGGTGGTGATGACAAAAAACCTTATTCTCATCTTACCTCTGGTATTCCCGAAGTTACTAGCTATATTGATATCATTCGTTTTTTACAAGCAGATAGCAGTTTTCACTTTATTCATGGGCGAGATATTGCCACAGTTATCCAATATTTAATTGATTATCCCCCACAACAGGGAGATCCTCGCCGATTTGTTTTAGGACAGTCTGCCTTAACTGCTAATCAAGCCATTGAAGAAGTTTGTGCTTATTTAAGTAAAAAGATTTATTTCCGCATTCCTCTATCTATAGGTTTAGCAAACGTGATTATTGCTATATTCCGCATTCAAATGGCAGCCTGGGATAGATTCTGTATGAATTATCGTCATTTCAGCTATGCTCATGCTATTAATCCTAGCAGCTTTAATTTACCTAATTACTGTGTAACAATGACCGACGTTTTGAAAATTAGCGGAGTGAAGGCGGGAGTTTAGATCCCAGCTATTTTCAGGTATAGTCGGTTTTAACCGACTACTGGAACTTGATAATTCATAAGTTTAAATTATTGATTTTCAATTTTCAATAAGTTTTTTTTTTAAAAAATTTTTGTTTTCAGGGTTCAGCGGTGGAAATATGTGGTATATTAGGGATATTAATATAATGGTAATATGAGCAAAAATATTATTGAGGCATACATTCCCATCATAAAAATAGCACTTTCAGAAAAAAAAGTCAAGGGATTTTGACCACAAAAAAAAAGCCACAAAAAATTTTTTCAATTTTTTTTCTCTGAGTCAGAATTGTACATTAAAAAACGTCGTCAATCCTGATTCAGGCATTATTTTATTGAGGTTATTCGTTTAATGTTACCTCAATATTTTCTGTGGAATTAATCTGACGAAATATAAAATGCCATATCAGTCCAAGAGCCATTAACCCAATACCAATTAACCAGTAGCGCCATTCAACGCAAAAAGCCAGCAACAGCGAAGACCAAAAAGATAGCCAAGATATCCATTTTGGATATAACCGTTCTTCGTTACTGATTTGTAATGCGGCTAGACTGACAATGGCACTTCGGTATAAAGCCCCAAATGTCCCAAAAGACCAAGTAACTTTTACGTCACCGATGAATACAAGAAGGGCGATGATAATACCTACAGCGATAACGGCTAAATCAGGTGTTGTCCCGGCACTATTCAACTTGGTAAAAAAATTAGGCATATCTCCACGACGTGCCATTGCTAACAGCAAGCGAGATACACCCAAAACCGTAGTTAATAAGATACTCAGCATAGAAGTGACAGCGCCAACAGCTAAGAAATTAGAAACAAAGGGAATACCAAAACTATCAGCTACTGCTTTTAAAGGTGCTGCATTCAATCTAGTTGCTTCAGCAAACGCATCTGAACCAATTGATCCCAAACTGATGACTGCTACGCAAATATAAAGGAGCATGGTGGCAATTATAGTGAAAATAATCGCTCTGGGGATACTCTTTTTAGGGTCTACGATTTCTTCACCAACCATAGAAATGCGAGCAGCACCATTATAGGAAACAAACATTAAAGCCACTGATTGCAGAAAATTAATTGTCCAGTGATGAGAGTTTGTGCTTGAAAAAGTCAATTTCTCAAACCCATGAGTAAAGCAGAAAAAGAACCCCACAATAATTAAACAAAGTAGAGACAGGATGGTGATAGAAACAACTACAATAGTTGATATTTTAGAACTCCGCATCCCCCCCAAAACAATGAAAGTGATCAAAAATACAGCAGTTTCCGCTACAGGGACTAAAATCCCAGAATCGGTCATACCAAGATTATTTAAAAGATAGCCAGAAAATCCCAGGGCTGCGGTAGCTGCTACGGCAGTTTTGCTTAAAAGATAGATCCAGCCGCCGGTAAAGCCTAACCAGGGCGTTAAGTATTTATAACCATATTCATAGATACCACCACTAACAGGATGATTAACAGCAAGTTGGGCGAGGTTGAGACTGTTACAAGCTGCTAATAAGCCAGCAACTATTAAGGCAGCGATCGCCGCTGAACCAGATATCTCAGCAGCAAGACCAATACTGACAAAAATCCCCGCGCCAATGACTGATGCTAATCCCATGATTGCCGCACTTAGCCAATCTAACTCTCGTTTCAGTTGCTTTGGCGGATTTTCATTTAACATAGTGTTTCCTTTGAATTGATCTAATTCAACAAACGACTTGATACATAAACATTACCTGATAAAAGCAGACGCACAGTTCGCACAATGCCCGCACTTTCAACAATCATGGACGAATCTTGATTAGTTGTCACCAAAGAAACCTCAATTTTCCCAGCAGGATGCTCAATTATCACCATTTCATTGCCAGAACCTATTGAAGTAGTAATACCTTCGGCAACAGAACCTTTCAGGAGACTACAGCAACCCACACAAATTGCACCTGTGACAGCATGGGCGCTATGGCAAACATTGGGGACAAAATAACGGGAGGTAATGTTTCCTCCATAACGTGGCGGTGCAATAATCGCAAATTTAGGAATTACACTATTTGTAACATCACCTAGTCCCATTCGTTCACCAGCAATGCGGCGAATTCTGGCAATTCGGGCTAAGAAAGCTGTGTCTGCATCTAGTTCTGCCTTGGTTTCATAACCAGTTTTACCTAAATCATTAGCTCGTGCTATGACCATAGGCATGGCGACATCAAGACAAGTAACCTCAACTCCCTCGATTTCTTCACGACAATAGCCGGTTGGTAAAAGTTGACCTGTTTTAGAACCGACAATATCCATGAAGTTGAGTAAAACTGGTGTTGCTGTCCCTGGTACACCGTCAATGGACATATCACCATCGTATATAATTTGTCCTTGAGGGGTCAGGACTAGAGCTTCTATTAGTGCATTGGTATTGACGTTACGGATTTTGACAATAGTTTTCTGATCCATTGCGGTCACAAGACCTCTGGTAATGGCTGCATGACCGATAGCAGCAACCATGTTACCGCAGGATGGACTCCAATCAATCTCCGCCTGATTAATGCTCACTTGACCGAAGAGATAATCTACATCAGCCCAAGGATGTGGAGATGGTGAGAATATGGCAACTTTGCTGGTTAGTGTTGTTGCGCCTCCGATTCCGTCTATTTGGCGGTCATCTGGTGAACCCATTGCGGCTAGAATTATCTTGTCTCGGATAGTTGTATCTGTGGGTAAATCTGACTGCAAAAAAAACGGTCCACGAGATGTGCCGCTACGGAATAATAAACATGGGATTGCTAACTGTTTCATAGATAACATCACGGGAGATTACCAACCCAGCGTTTTAGTTCTGGAGTTTTAACAATGCAATGAAAAGTTGCTCTGATTGTATCATTATTACTGTAATCAATGATGACTCCAAAATTAGCGGCGTGAAAAAAGGCAAATCATTATTTTGTCAGCAGTACAAAACCATAAGCCTTTGGAAGGCAACTATATGATGATTTTTTCAACCCACTTTTTTATAGTTCTTTGATAGTACATGACCGAAAAGACGGGACACAAGCCCCGTCCTTCTAGGACGGCTTTATGTTAAAATTTGGTCATAGTCGCCTTATGGCATTGGGAGACTTTAAACGGACATGGAGGGACGATAAGACCACTTGTGGCGTGTTTCATTGAAGTGTCAAGAATTACCGCACCTTCAGGTCGGTGAGTATGTCAACTAAGGCTCTTAAAACCATCCTTGTCGCTTGTATCTCAGCACGCTTTGTAACTGAGCTTTACACTTACTGGGATATTTATGTAAAACCCCAATTTAGTTTTATCCTGTATCCTGGAATAGTGGACTTAAAAAAACTTCGGACTTCCCGATAGATCAGGTTATAAACAGCCTTTCTAGAGACTAGTAGCAATATTTAAGCCCCAATCTATGTAACCCCAGAGATGTAAACACTTGCAAAGCGTGCCATCAATAGTTACACTTTTTAAAATATTCTCATTTTTGTTTAGCGATTATCCAAACACTTCCACAGCTAGTTCTTGACAGAGACCTAAATCTGTGGTAGTGGGTCGGTATTGTCAAACTCAAAATCAGCAATAAAAAAACTTAGAGATTCCTCTAATTGGCGGTTTCCACCATGCAGAACCTCTGTAAGAAAATTGCTTTGTAAACATAACTATCCAGGAGGCTTATAGTCAATGGGACTACCTTGGTATCGAGTACATACAGTCGTTCTGAACGATCCAGGTCGGCTGATTTCCGTACACTTAATGCACACAGCTTTAGTAGCTGGCTGGGCGGGTTCAATGGCATTGTACGAACTAGCCGTTTATAACCCTAGTGATCCAATTCTTAACCCCATGTGGCGACAAGGGATGTTCGTACTTCCTTTTATGGCACGTTTAGGCGTAACCGAATCTTGGGGCGGCTGGAGTGTAACTGGTGGTACAGCAGTAGACCCCGGTTTCTGGTCATTTGAAGGCGTTGCTGCGGCTCACATCGTTCTCTCTGGTTTATTATTCTTGGCTGCCGTGTGGCACTGGGTTTTCTGGGATTTGGAACTCTTTAGAGATCCTCGCACTGGTGAACCTGCCCTAGACTTGCCAAAAATGTTTGGTATTCACCTGTTCTTATCCGGTTTACTTTGTTTTGGTTTTGGCGCTTTCCACCAAACTGGACTCTTTGGTCCAGGAATGTGGGTATCTGATGCTTACGGAATCACTGGTAGTATTCAACCAGTAGCACCAGAATGGGGTCCGGCTGGATTTAACCCTTATAATCCAGGTGGTATTGTTGCTCACCACATTGCAGCGGGTGTGGTCGGTATTATTGCGGGTTTATTCCACCTCACAGTTAGACCGCCCGAAAGGCTCTACAAAGCCCTACGGATGGGTAATATTGAAACCGTACTTTCCAGTAGTATCGCGGCAGTGTTCTTTGCTGCTTTCGTCGTCGCTGGAACTATGTGGTATGGTAACGCTGCTACCCCCATAGAACTATTTGGACCTACTCGCTATCAGTGGGATCAAGGTTACTTCCGTCAAGAAATTCAGCGTCGTGTACAAACCAGTGTTGCCGATGGCGCTACTTTGACCGAAGCTTGGGCGCAAATTCCTGAAAAATTGGCATTCTACGATTACGTTGGCAATAGCCCCGCTAAAGGTGGTCTATTCCGTACAGGACCAATGGTGAAAGGTGATGGTATTGCTGAATCTTGGCAAGGTCACGCTGTGTTCACAGATGCTGAAGGACGGGAATTAACAGTTCGTCGTTTACCTAACTTCTTTGAAACTTTCCCAGTAATTTTGACCGATAAAGATGGTGTTGTCCGCGCTGACATCCCCTTCCGTCGAGCAGAATCTAAATACAGCTTTGAACAAACTGGCGTGACTGTCAGCTTCTACGGTGGTAATCTGAATGGTCAAACCTTTACAGACCCCGCTGATGTTAAGAAGTATGCCCGGAAAGCTCAAGGTGGGGAAATCTTTGAATTTGACAGAGAAACCTTAAATTCTGACGGTGTATTCCGTACTTCTCCCAGAGGTTGGTTTACTTTCGGTCATGCTGTATTCGCTTTGTTATTCTTCTTTGGTCACTTGTGGCACGGTTCACGGACAATCTACCGTGATGTATTTGCCGGTGTGGAAATTGAAGAAGAACAAGTTGAATGGGGTCTTTTCCAGAAGTTGGGTGACAAGACAACTCGCCGGAGAACGGAAGCTTAAAACTTGGATCAGGTGTGAAGTAGAAAAATCTACTTCATGCTTTTTCCCCGGTTTGGTAAACTAAAATTACTGGCTCAATAGGCACAGATCTGAAAAATATGGAAAGTGTTGCTTACATCTTGATTTTAGCCCTAGCAATAGGTGTACTCTTTTTTTCAATCGCCTTCCGCGAACCCCCCCGGTTTGAGAAAAAAGATAAGTAGTTAGTTATTCCCAATTTGTGAGGGAATATATCTAAAATATCCGTTGTTACTGTTGATAGTAGCAACGGATATTATGTTTTACAGCACTTCCCGATGTTATGAGGTACAAGAACCCCACCCCCAACCCCCTCCCCGCAAGCGAGGAGGGGGCTTAAGATGTACCTCATAAAAGCGGAAACCCCTGTAGGTATTAAACCCACATTCCGCACTTCAAAAGGTAGTATACAAAAACTACATTTACGGCTAATTCAAAACTGATGTATTAGAAAAAATATCTTTAGGTTTAGAAAAATTGAAGTGAATATCAATAAAAAAGACCAACCTTATACCAGCCAATTAAAAAGCGTAGCCGCGTTGCTTGAAGATAGCGTTTACCCAACTGAAGATGCTACTACCACCCTGCACACAATTTCTATTGACTCTATCAAACTGCCTAATTCTCAGCCCCGGCAACGCTATGAAAATACGTTGTTTTTAGCAAAAGGCATACGTCTGGTTCAAAGGGGAGGGATGGAAGATCATACTCCCCCCTCGACCTAATTTTACCCCATTTAATGCTTCTGGTTACAAGCCAATAATTTATTATTGTTTTCGTTTTTGAGTAATTAAACTCAATATGTATATAACAACTCCAACAAATCCTAATTCGTTCTTTAGCCATTTCCAGAGTTGTCTACGATTACGAATATTTTGCAAATCCTGTAGGTAATTCTCAAAATTTCGCACAGCAATCATTTGTTGTTTAGTAGATAATAACTTCTCTTGTAAATTCCTTAGTTCTAAACGAGTATTTTGTACCTCTTGAAACAAAGTCCTAATTTGTTTCAATCCTCCCATTTCTGACACAAGGAAGTTGAATTCTCGAAGAATATCTTGGGCATTTGTAACTTCTTGATTATATGTATTAATCCCATCTTCTAATTCTTGAATCTTCAATTTTGTAGAGGAATATATTTGATCAATTTCTTGTTTAATTTTTGCAGATTTATTGAATAAGCTTTCTGATGTTTCAAGATATTTTTGTGCTTTTAAGTATGTTTGTTGAGATTCTTCTATTAATATTTGTGTTTCCTTTTTTACATTATTTACATTATCTAAAAGCAAATTGAGTTCTTCTAAAAAAGTTCCGCTAATACCAATTTCTTCAAGTTGCTTTGGTATTTCTTTTAAATTATATAAAGTTTGTTCAACCGCTTTTGCTTCTTGCAAGTGATTAGATGTTCTATCTTGAGTTCTTTTAACAGTTTCTTGTGCTTTCAAAAGTTCTTCAGAACTGCGGTCAATTCTAGCAATTAGCGTATTAACTTCATTAACTTTTTTGACTTGTTGAAGAGTATTTTCTGCTCTTTCTATAGATTCATGAATAACTTCAGTTAGTTTCTCAAGGTCTTGAGCAAGTTGTAGGTCTGTAGGTCTATTTTGATTCATAACTTATCTATACTCCTTAATTTTATTGATAGCAGCATGACAAAGCAGAGATACTAATGAACCATCTTGCTTTATTATTTCTTTTCTAAATGGATAATTTTCAGGAATACTAATTCCTATTTTCATTCGCACTCTTGCAGCTTCATATATAAGTTGTTTCCTCTCAAGTTCATTAGCAATTTCTGATATTATACGTTTACATTCTTGAGGATCTATTTTCTGCAATAGAGATGCTTCTTCAACTGCATCCCAATAACTACCTAAAGCCCTCAATAATAAACATCTTAGCGGTATGCGATCACTATCACTACAGATTTGATCAGGTTGCAATAAATCTAACTCCTGTAAAATATTTTTATGCTGCTGATTAGCTAAATGTTTAATGCTTGTATTTTCAATTTCTGCTAATTGTGTATGGTTAATTTTTGTCAATCTTAAAGCAGCATAAGTATCCCAATAAATTTTGATAGGTTCACTGCTTAAACTTTGATAAATAATATGACAAACTCCTTCTAGATTTCTCAATATTTGTTCTCCATTAGCAAACTCTGTTATCCATTTTAAAGGCTCATCTATATTTGAAATCTGGATAGGTTCACATTTATTAAATTTATCTCTGCCAATTCGATTAATTTCCTCCGTAGTAGCAATTACAAGAAGTCTGCAACGAGGTCTAGTAAAAATTGTGTACCAACTTGTGGCTTCCTCAAAAGATGGGTTTCCCTCTCCACCCAATACACAAAAAGCAACACAACCATCAAACTCTCTTCCTTTTGCTTGTTGAACATTTAGATAATCTATCCCAGGAAGGTTTTTGTATTTTTCAGGAATATCTTTACAAATTACTTTAACTCGACTAGAAATTTCTCTAAGCAAAGAACGCTGATTTGAACTAGATGTATTGATAATTTTTTTGCTTAATTTAGTAAGAATTTGTAGTGCTTGTTCTTCTGAACTAAATTCTAAAATTTTTACAAGCTCTCCCTTCTCAAAAGCGTCTTCAGGATTACTTGGTTGAGGTAAATGTCTTCCTCCTGAATTTGCTGCTTGTGCAAAAGAATGAAAAATATTGGCAAATCCTATAATATATTCTGTATTGCGATAATTGTATCTGAGTGAGTTGGTTCTAGTTAGTTCTAATTGTCCCCAATCAAAATCAGTAGGCAAAATATTTTGATTTCTGTCTCCTAGCAGCCAGAGAATAGAATTATGTTGGTAATGATTCTGCCATCTTTCCAGCATCCCGATAATAGCTGTGATTTCATATCTCAGATAATCTTGTACCTCATCTAATATAAATATTGTTGTATTTCTATCTTCCACAGGGTAGGCAAATTCTGTAATTTCTTTTACTCCTTGTAGCCAACTTTTTTTATGTCCTAATCTTTCTTCCCATCTAGATAAATTAATATTTTTTCTCAGAAATTCTAGGCGAGATATATTTTCATGATAATTTGGATGTCGGGATTGGTAAATTTCATCTCTTGCCAGAACAAACGCTCTAAATAAAATTAAGTCTCTGTATGGAAGTAATTCATTTTTAGAAATTGCATGAACTCTTTGAGCTTCTGCTTGCAAAGCCTGTAATTCCTCTGAAGATGTTGCAACTAGCTGATATAATTCAGGTGCAGATTGACAAAGCCATTCTGCAAAACTACCAACAAAAAAATTAGATTGTTGATCCTGTAAAATTTCTTTAATTTCAGTATACTCTTTAACCTCAGAACATAAAGCTTCAGGAAGAATTAAAACAACGTTACAGTCATGATTTTTATAAAATTCACTTCCTATCACAGCAGCACATACAGTCTTACCTGTGCCTGGTGCGCTTTGCAATAAAAAACTATTAATGTTAGTAAGTTCTGAATATGTAGGATATGAATAACTTGTCAATGTTTCTGATAATTGGTAAAAGAGTTTTATCTGCTCTTGAGTAAGGTGAGGTGAATATAAATAAGCACCATAAATGAATTGATACCATGAAGAAGTCTTATTGACATTAAAATTAAACGTTGGTATATCTTCTACTTGGCTTTCTTCAATTCCCATTAAATTAGCTGAGGTGTATGTTGGGTTTCTATCTCTATCTTCGATAACTCCCTGGTAAACATCCTTTCTTAAACCTGCCTTAATTACTAAAATTTCCTGGGAATTTATCCGTTCCCAAATAACCCTCACATCACCCTGCTTAGTTCTGCATAAATTTGTATAGCCTTTTAACTTCCGACAATCTCCAAGATTCCCCTGACTCATTTGTTTTAAAATTTCTGCTACAGTCTCAGAATACTGGTGTGAAAGCTTCTGGATCTCTCGAAAAGCAGCACGCACAATTCTTATAAGAATATAACCAGGGGATGAATCAAGCATAAACTGATTTATTAATACTTTTGTTTACATAATTTTACAACAAATCGTACTTTCCTTCCGGCTGTGCGATTCGTTCCAAGCCAAATACATAACCTGCTAATAAAATCCCGATTGACATGGATAAAATTGTACCATAGGTCATAAAGTTCAACAACCTACACGGGGTACGGATGCCTACTGTGGTACAGCCGTTGCAACTAAACAGCTCTACACCTAAATTCATACCTGGTTTCAGCAACGCCTCAGATTCATTCTCTCATTTTTGCTCCTGAATTTATTGTCAACACCTTATTAATTTGAATTCGTTGGCCATTATATTACTGCCTATATTTATTACGAACTAAACTATATGTTTATACTTAAACTATTTCTGCTACTTATTACACTCGTGCTTGTACTACACAATGAAGTGCGGAATGTGGGAATTAAAACTCAGATATCACCTGTTCCCTTTTACCTATTACCCATTCCCTATTCACTGCCATATATGATATAATTTTATGTCTGGAAGTTGATATGTGTTAAGACTAGCTATTCTAAGCTAGGATAAGACAGCAATGTAAGTGGAAATTGTCATCCCCCTACTTACATATAAACTGAATTTATGACAAAACCTTTACGGAGACTAGACCCAGGAATACATTAGCATGGTCAATCAGAACTTAACCGCTACAGAAATTGGATTTACCCACGAAGATTTCGCTGCTCTACTAGATAAATACGACTATCATTTCAGCCCTGGTGATGTCGTACCGGGTACAGTTTTCAGTATAGAGCCGCGCGGCGCTCTGATTGACATAGGTGCGAAAACCGCAGCATATATACCCATACAAGAAATGTCTATTAACCGGGTTGATGCCCCGGAAGAAGTCTTACAATCAAACGAAACGCGGGAATTTTTCATCCTTACCGATGAAAATGAAGATGGTCAGCTCACCCTTTCAATTCGTCGGATTGAGTATATGCGGGCTTGGGAGCGAGTACGACAGCTACAAGCAGAAGATGCTACTGTCCGCTCTGGTGTTTTCGCAACCAACCGTGGTGGTGCATTAGTGCGAATTGAAGGACTGCGCGGCTTTATCCCCGGTTCTCATATTAGCACTCGCAAACCCAAGGAAGATTTGGTAGGCGAAGAACTGCCCTTGAAATTCCTAGAAGTAGATGAAGAGCGTAACCGCTTAGTTCTCTCCCATCGTCGGGCACTAGTTGAGCGCAAGATGAACCGCTTGGAAGTTGGCGAAGTGGTTATCGGTACTGTTCGCGGTATCAAACCTTACGGTGCTTTCATTGATATTGGTGGCGTGAGCGGATTACTTCATATTTCTGAGATTTCCCACGAGCATATTGATACTCCTCATAGTGTATTCAATGTCAATGATGAAGTGAAAGTAATGATCATTGATTTGGATGCTGAAAGGGGACGGATTTCGCTGTCTACTAAACAGTTAGAACCCGAACCTGGTGACATGATCAAAAACCGTGATTTGGTTTACGATAAGGCCGAAGAAATGGCAGCTAAGTATCGGGAACAATTGCTTGCCAAACAGCAGGGTATTACTACACCTGTAGAAGCAGCACCGGTGGAAGCTACGGATGTGGAAACTGTAGCTGGAGACGTTGCACCTGTGGAAGCTGTACTTGAGGAAGAAGTTCCCCCAGCAACAGAAATTGAAGAAGAGATCCCCCCAGCTATTGAATAATAGATTGATAATTTTCAGTAATTACAACTCGGATTGTTAAAGTATATGACAAAGAGGGGAAAACCCTCTTTTTTTTTACTTACAATCTAAAGTCAGCAATTAATATGAGTAAGGTGGGATATTTTGGTAACTATTAAATGTAAAGACGTTGCGTTTTCTAATATTGAAGCAGTTTTATTTGATAAAAACGGTACTTTAGAAGATTCTGAATCATATTTAAGAACATTAGGACAAAAAATCAGCCGGATGATAGACGCGCAAATTCCCGGTATTGGTGAACCATTGTTAATGGCTTTTGGCATTAATGGTAATTTTTTAGATCCAGCAGGTTTAATATCAGTAGCAAGTCGTAGAGAAACGGAAATTGCCGCAGCAGCTTACATTGCGGAAACTGGTAGGGGATGGTTTGAGTCTTTAAAAATTGCTTGTCAAGCTTTAGAAGAAGCAGATCAATATGTTGGTAAAACTCCTTCACCTTTATTTATGGGTAGTTTGGAGGTATTACAGTCTTTGTCAGTAGCGGGGTTAAAATTGGGGATTCTCTCAGCAGCAACGACTCAAGAAGTCCAGACATTTGTAAGGATTCATCAGTTAAGCGATTATTTACAACTAGAAAAGGGTGTTGATGATGGCCCTAGTAAACCAGACCCAATACTGTTTTTAGAGGCTTGTCAAGCTTTGGGAGTAGCACCAGAGGCAACTTTAATGGTAGGTGATTCTGTCGGTGATATGCAAATGGCCCGTAATGCTAAAGCTGCTGGTTGTATTGGTATTACTTGGATTGGTAGAGCAGATAATGTTCAGGGTGCAGATGTGGTAATTAATCAACTTGATGAAATTCAGATTTTTGATGATTAAATGATTTTCTGTTTCTATGGAAATATTGTTTTTATTGATACAATCCCATTTCCAAGTTAATTTCTATTACCAAAAAAGGGAACAGGGAATAGACAAAAGTTGCACTAGTTTAAAGCTCAGTCAAAAAAAAAGATGTTTTTAAAAGATGCGTAGCACGAGAAAAAACAGTGTCATTATTTCAATCTCTTTTAAACATGAGTTTTTCCTGTTCCCTCTGAAATTGATCAAAACCTAAATAATTTCTATTAAAAACTAGTAATTATTTTTATAAAAACACTAATCAATATATTAGCGTATAAGTATTATATAACCTAGCAAAACATTTTGCAGCTAAATACATTAACGTCCCTCCCACCCCTGCTAAATTCCCACTAGAAAACCGCACGGGTGGTTTTTTTATGCTTGCTGTCAGGGAGACTCCTTCCCTGATCATACATAAGCAGTCCTTATCAATATCATCAATTATTTTCTTACTAAGTTATATTAAAAATCTCTCATAATCTATTGACACTTTCTAACAATCTTGTTATATTAGTTTACATAACTTAACAAACCCCAGAAATATTATGTATACTCCAAAAGAACAAAAAGGCCTTCTTAGCGACTACGTGAGAGATCCCAAACTTTACGAAGCAAAATCTCATAAAATAGCCCAATATAGCCGCCATCATTCTCAACGTCATTTAGGAATATTCGACGTAAGCTCTACAGTTGTAGTTACATCAAGGTTTTCCTAAGGTTTCTGGAATATTATGTTTAATAATCGTTCAAAAATTCTCTTATATTTCCCCTCCCCACCCCTGCTAAATTCCCACTGGAAAACCGCACGGGTGGTTTTTTATGGCTGCTGTAACTGAGATTTTTACCCGATTTTAGGTAAACAGCCTTTATTAAAAAGATAAATTATTCTTTTGCTAAATTAAATTAAAAATCTCTCATAATCTATTGACACTTTCTAACAATCTTGTTATATTAGTTTACATAACTTAACAAACCCCAGAAATATTATGTATACTCCAAAAGAACAAAAAGGCCTTCTTAGCGACTACGTGAGAGATCCCAAACTTTACGAAGCAAAATCTCATAAAATAGCCCAATATAGCCGCCATCATTCTCAACGTCATTTAGGAATATTCGACGTAAGCTCTACAGTTGTAGTTACATCAAGGTTTTCCTAAGGTTTCTGGAATATTATGTTTAATAATCGTTCAAAAATTCTCTTATATTTCCCCTCCCCACCCCTGCTAAATTCCCACTGGAAAACCGCACGGGTGGTTTTTTATGGCTGCTGTAACTGAGATTTTTACCCGATTTTAGGTAAACAGCCTTTATTAAAAAGATAAATTATTCTTTTGCTAAATTAAATTAAAAATCTCTCATAATCTATTGACACTTTGTAACAATCTTGTTATATTAGTTTACATAACTTAACAAACCTTGGAAAAATTATGTATACTCCGAAGGGACAAAAAAGCCTTTTTAGCGACTACGTGAGAGAACCCAAACTTTACGAAGTAAAATTTCCCACAAAAAAGCAACAAAGCATTAATGCTTTTCAAGGTTCTGTAGCAATGTTCGATATAAATCCTGCATTTTTAAGTGCATAGAGGGTTAGATAAAGTTTTCGGCCTCGATATTTGTATCTAAACGTTATTCAAAAATTATCTTAGATATTCCCCACCTCCGCTAACTTTCCACTGGAAACCCAGCGTGAGTTTTTGAGGCTGTTGTCACTAAGATTTTTACCCAGATTCCAGATAAGTTATTCTTATACATATCATACAGCCATTCCCGGTGTTATAAGGTACATATCTAGCGGGCAAGATGCCCGCACCACAAGAGTTTTATCATTCAACTTTGTACCTCATCAGATCGGAAAGCGCTATAAGATTTTCCTTTGTCAATATCTATTGACGGTTTGTAACAATATTGTTATCATGGTCCTGTCATAATTTACGGAATGTAACAAACCGGAAAAACATTATGTATACGACAAATAAACAAAAAGGCATTCTTAGCAACTACGTCAGAGAACCCAAACTTTACCAAGCAAAATCCTTTACAAAAGCGCAACACAGTCGGTATGATTTTCAAGGTTCTTCAGGAATATTTGATGTAACTTATACAGTGCTAGTTACCTGGAAAGATACCTAAATTTTTCAGTTGCAGTATTATTTGTATGTAATCAGCATTGATGAAACTAAATATGACTTTAGGTGTCGAGATGTTCCATAGAACCTCTCTACAAGGGTTTTGGAATCATCATTTTCATACATTAAATCAGCAACGCCTATCTAATCTAATCTTTATGCAAATTTTCTCCCAATTAAGCCCTGTTTGGTCGGGGTTTTTTATTCGTTAATTAAAAAATCTTGTGTAATCTGCTTTTTAAAATTCGAGTTTTATGTTCATAAATTGATTCTCAATCCTTAATTTTTTGAGGAATGAGATAAATGATTCCCGAAAGAATTGTTAATATTACAGATATCCAAAAAGAAATTAAAACTGGAGTTTGCCAAATTGGTGATAAGGGTGCAATGAGGAGAGATATGGCAATTATTTGACTAACTGTTTTTAGTTTACCCCAAATATTTGCACCGCTGATAGTAGTTTGATTAACTCGCCAACCTGCGATCGCTAATTCTCGTGCTAGTATTATAAATACTGCCCAAGCTGGGATTTTTCCTAATTCTACTAATACCAATAATGGTGCAAGTACCAATAATTTATCTACTAAAGGATCAAGAAATTTACCTAATTCACTAATTTGATTAAGTTTTCTGGCTAAATATCCATCTAACCAATCAGTTAAAGCTGCAATTAAAAATATAGTTAAACAGATCCATTTTGCTTGATTTGCGGGATTGTATAAACCGTAGAGTAAAAAAGGTATTCCGAGCAGTCGAGAAAAAGTAATCCAATTAGGTAAAGTCATAAGAATTAACAATGTCAGAATTAGAGGTCTAAAGGAAGAATTAAAGACAGGGAAAAACAGAGAATTAGGAATTAAATCAAGGTGGTAAAAACTTTATTTCATAATATCAGGAATAGCTATATATTCCTGATTCCTAACTTTTTTGTTAAAATCTTTCTACATCTGAGAATTTTTGAATAGATACCTTTGCAGCTTCTCCACAAGTGCGGGGTGTGGGGAAAATCTTCCCAGGATTTGCTAAACTTTGAGGATTAAATACCTGTCTTACCCATTGCATTGTTTCCAAATCAACTTCACTAAACATATCTGGCATATAACATTTTTTATCAGCGCCAATACCATGTTCACCGGAAATACTACCGCCGACTTTTACACACAATCTCAGAATTTCTCCTCCCAATTCTTCGACTTTTTCCAATTCTCCATGTATGGAATTATCAAATAAAATTAATGGGTGTAAATTACCATCTCCAGCGTGAAAGACATTAGCAATAGGATAACCATATTGATTGCTTAACCGCTCAATTTCTTGGAGAACATAAGGTAATTGGGTGCGAGGAATTACACCATCTTGTACATAATAATCTGGGCTAATATGTCCTGCTGCGGCGAAAGCTGCTTTTCTACCTTTCCATAATTTTAATCTAGTTTCTGGGTCACTGGCACTAGTGACATTTCGCGCTCCATTTTTTTGACAAATTTCTTTAACTCGCTGTTTATTAGCAGAAACTTCCACTTCTAAACCATCAATTTCTACTAATAGAATAGCAGCAGCATCACGAGGATAACAATTAGTAGCAACCACATCTTCTACAGCGTTAATACTAATATTATCCATCATTTCCATACCACCAGGAATAATGCCCGCGCTGATAATATCAGAAACCGTTGCAGCAGCAGCATCTACACTGGTAAAATCTGCCAATAAAACACAAATTGATTCCGCACTTTTGAGAATTTTTAAAGTGATTTCTGTCGCAATTCCTAAAGTACCTTCTGAACCGACAAAGACACCGGTTAAATCATAGCCTGGAGTTTCGGGAATTTGTCCACCAATATCAACAATTGCACCATTAGGAAGGACTATTTTTAAACCTAAAACATGATTTGTTGTCACACCATATTTTAAACAATGTACCCCTCCTGAATTTTCGGCAATATTACCACCAATAGAACAAATAATTTGACTAGAAGGGTCTGGTGCAAAATAAAAACCAGCGCCGCTAACTGCTTGAGTCACCCAACTATTAATTACTCCTGGTTGCACTATAGCCCGCTGATTTTCTAAGTCTATTTTTAAGATTTGTCGCATTAAAGAAGTGACAATTAAAACGGAATTTTCTGCTGGTAAAGCGCCACCAGATAAACCTGTTCCTGAACCTCTAGCAATAAAAGGAACGGAGAATTGATTGCAAATTTTGACAATTTCTGATACTTGTTCCGTGGTTCTTGGTAATACTGCAACGGGGGGAGATTGTTTATAGCTGGTTAACCCGTCACATTCATAGGTAAGGAGTTCTTCTTTGCGTTGTACTACACCTTTTTCTCCCAGGACTGCGACAAATTTTTTGATTATGGGTTTCCAGTTTATGGTTTGAGTTTTGGTTGATTCTTGGGTAAGCATAGAGGTTTTTATCTGTGGTAGATGTTGATGATAGCAAAATATTCATTTAATTATTTATTATATCATAAAATATATTTATAGTATTTTAGCGTAATGCGCCATAATTAAGAATTTGATCATACTATACTCAATAGATACTTTCCTGATATTATCTTTTCTATTTCCATCCTGGCTTTTTGTTGTAGTTGTTTGGCATTTTCTCTGATTTTTGTGATATGTTCACCCATTTTATTTTGGTTAATGGAATTAATAAATATGATCAGAATCAGAATGTTCAAGATTAAAAGATGAACAGAATAAAAATAGATATTTTAATGGTTTTGGAAAATTGTTTCACATAATTATGGTAAATTTTTTTTGTTTTAGGGGCTTCCTCGCCCCTATTTTTTTACCCTCTTATTTTCTTAAATTATTGTCACCTTTCATTTTTAATCATCTTGTCACTCGTTAAGGGTTTTATCAGACTCAAGTGCTGGATTAAAAAAGCCGATAAAAATGGAAGGATTGATTTTAATATGTTTGACAACTAAGAAACTTAACCAAACATTAGAGATTATCATAGTCACACTGGTAGCGATCGCTGATCCGATCATCCCTAAAGTAGGAATAGCGATTGTATGTAAAACTAAATTAATGATTAAGCAATAACCAATCACAGGTAAGGATTTTTTGTGATGACCTGTCATGACCATTAAACAACCGACAGAACCACATAAAGCATCAAATAATCTACCTATAACCAATATCTTCAGCGATAAATTAGCATCAACAAAGTCTGGTCCAAAAATACTCAATATTGGTTGAGTAAAAAACATTAAACACAAAGAAATCAGTAAACTAGGCCAAAATATCCAGTAATTAGCGGTGGTAACGAGTTTTTGTAAACCGGGAATGTCTCCTTCAACATACAAAGTTGCAAACCTGGGTGCAGATATCTTATTTAAGATCACCAACACGATAATTATCCAGTGACCAGTTCTGACTGCGGCACTATAAATACCTGCTTGTGCAGGACCGAGGAAAGAACCAACCATGAGAATATCAGATTGCTCTAAGATGGTAAAAAATGCTTGTTGTAGCAACAAAGTAACAGAGATTCCTAACCATTCTTGAGTAGAATAAATCGGGGTAGCTGGTTCAATATCATTATTTACTTTCTGATGCAACAACCAAAATTGCACAATAACTACAATAAATAACGTAGTTATAGCTACACAAATCATTGGTAAGCTAGTCAGAAAATAGCCTTGTTTTGATAAAAAATATCCCCCACAAAATACTAAGATTGGCCAGATTATTTCTGATGGAATGAAAGCTAAGGTAATTGTTGCCATTGTTCTAGCTGTCTCCATCTGCAAATGTACCAGAGATTGCAATGGTAATAATAACATTCCCACTAACATGGGTATCCCATATACAAAGTTATAATTAACACTCAAATACCAGACTATTGCCACAACAATGAGGGCTAGAAATGTTCCTCCCAATAGGGATAGAAACCAACTTAATCGCAGAATACCACGTAACCGTCCCCAGTCTTGTTTAACTTTATACTCTGAAATTAAACGCACAGATGTACGAGGTAAACCTAAACAAGCAGGGATTGCTAAAAGTAAAGCCCAAGAATTAACATATTCATAAATACCATATTCAGTTTGTCCCATCCATTGTGCTAGACAAATTTGCACTAAATAAGTTATCAATATATTACAAACTTGAATGCTTAGAGCTATGGTAGCATCTTTAGAAAATGCTTCTAAGAGAATATTCTTTTCGGGTTGATAAAGTGAAGATTCAGTCATATCAATTTTGGATTTTAGATTTTGGATTGACTCTATATGTATATAAGCTTGAACAATTTATTTTCCCTATCCTCTACTCCCTACCTCCTTTCTCATTTTATATAATACCCATGTTATACTCAGTTGTTTAAACAACTCACTTACTGAAATCTGACCATGAGATTCACTATCTAGTTCCCGAATGGAGATTTGTTGTATGACTAAAGATCAACCTCCTAAGAAAATGTTTTAAAAGTAGAAGAATATCGCAAAAAAGCTCACAAAGTATAAGCTGAAATTTGAAGATATCACCACCTTGTGAACAAATGACTAAAGTATATTTTAGTAACTTGATATAAAATGGGAATTGATTCCAAAAGAGTTTCCATTAGCTCAACCGTGTGGTCGCTACAAAATTTAAGAATATATAGTAGTTCC
>Ga0208200_100043_pt1 | contig 31611 bp, 37 predicted proteins | sample LakMenEpi13Aug08_FD_150689 | JGI IMG/M metagenome (GOLD analysis project Ga0208200, IMG submission 150689) | Freshwater microbial communities from Lake Mendota, WI - 13AUG2008 deep hole epilimnion (SPAdes) | ecosystem: Environmental > Aquatic > Freshwater > Lake > Epilimnion/Euphotic zone ...
GGAGAGATTGGGTGTATAACCCGGATAATGCGGGGAAAATCACGGTTTATGATGGCAGAACTGGTGAGGCTTTTGACCGAGATGTTACTGTTGGGGTAGCTTATATGCTCAAGCTGGTGCATTTGGTAGATGATAAAATTCATGCCCGTTCGACGGGTCCCTATTCTCTGGTAACTCAACAACCTTTGGGTGGTAAAGCTCAACAGGGGGGACAAAGATTTGGGGAAATGGAAGTTTGGGCTTTAGAAGCTTTCGGAGCAGCTTATACTTTGCAGGAATTGTTGACTGTTAAATCTGATGATATGCAGGGAAGGAATGAAGCTTTGAACGCTATTGTCAAAGGTAAGGCTATACCTAGACCGGGAACACCAGAATCTTTTAAGGTATTAATGCGGGAATTGCAGTCCTTGGGTCTAGATGTAGCTGTCCATAAAGTAGAAACTCAGAATATGAAAATTCCCCCTATAAAAAAAGCGATCGCTGTGGTTAAATATGCGATCGCTAATTATGACTCTGAAATATTTTTACTTCACAAATCCCCAGCGTTTATCACGTTCGTGAATGTACCTCCTTTCATCCTCTTCTGTGTAGTTCCTTCCTTCTTCTAAAATTTGGGCTTCAATTTCCTCCCAGTTGTCTGGAAGATATTCAGAATCATCGGTGCAAATTGAGGTGCAGTACTCGTTTAAACAATTTGGTTTAGCGCAAAAATGCTCTTCACGTCCAAGCTCGCACCAATTACAGGTAGTTACGCCTTGGGCGTTTTTGTAATTTCCCTTGCATTTATGGCAAGTATAAGTATGTGTCATGTTTTCCTCCAAGATTAATTCTTTTTGATAGCGATCGCTCTGGTTAAATGCGATCGCTTTTAGCTATTTAGAATGGAACATTATGCCGTTTGAAGTAAATATCGAGGTCAATCGGATTGATTAGTAATTCATTGCCGGTTGATGTCTTGCAAACAATTTTTAGGTATTGCTTGCCGTCAATAAATTGCATTTTGGCACCGATTACCTGAATATAATCGTTTACGCCTGGAATAAAGATCGAAACATCGCAATCTTTGTCAATAATCGGACTGGTTAAAGTTGTCATAATTCCTGGTCGGTTTTTAACTTTACTCTTTTAATATAGCACGACTTCGCGCTATTGTCAAGTGATTCAAAAAAAATATTGCTAGAGTTCGCGCTATTCTATATAATGGAAAAAATATATGCTTGATGTACTATGACCAGAAAAGGCGGCAACCCTGATCTAGAAAAATTCAAATTTAAATGTAAGATCGCACCTGAGCCAGCGGAGAATTTCTCTGTGAGACTTCCCCCTGGATCAAAAAATAAGCTCATTGATAAATACGGCAAAGATCATCTTAATGTGGTTCGGAAAGCGATCGCCGAACTCCTTGATGATCATACAGATGATTGATGTCTGCATTGGCCAGAAAATCTGGCCAACTAAACTTAGAACAATGATAACTGTGTGTGCGGTGGCCGAATATTCAAGGCTGATTTACAGCCAAACCAACCAGACCACCCAGCCAGGGGAATTAGCCCCCAACCTTGAGGGGGCGGGAGAGAGCCTAGGAAAACAAGGCAGGGAACGCCACAACCCAGAGCAAAAGCCAAACTGGCCCACGACCCGGAACCAGACCCAGAGAAAGCGCGGGAAGAAGAAGCGGAGGGCATTAAACCAGCAGGGCACGCCGAAGAAGGAAAAGCAACCCATAAACCATTAGCGGCTTTTACCGCTTCAATAACAGCTACTGATCGACGCGCAAAAGACCCTTTTCCGGATCCAAATGATGAGGCCTGTAACACTGTGGCCGACGGGAAGGACGAACGAAAATAAGCGTCAATCCCACTAGCACAGCCAACAAACACAGATGCAGACGCAGGAACGAGAGACACCACGCGAGAAGCAGCACCCGAAGGAACTGACGAACGAGAACCGGAAAAGCCAAATGTAGAGAATCTAGAAAAAATATTCGGAAGTGACATAAATAATTTAATTTCCTAACCTATATAATTATAATAGCATGAAGTCGGGCTATTCGTCAAGGGTAGTCCGAAAAACTACCCTATACTACACATACTACAAAACTTTTCTTATACTCAAGCTCCATCGCTCCGATGTAACTTTTCTCACTCCATGGATCTTTTTGTTGTTAAATTCAATTATTTCTCCATCTTTTAAAACTTCAATTTTTCCATCATAGAAAAAATTAACAGTACCTCCAAATAAATCATTTTCGCAAATATTTATCATCACTACACGATCATTAAAAATATCCCGATCGCTATGATTTTTTAATTCAACACCCTTATCATACTTATACAATAAAATACTATTCCAATCCTCATTTCCCCATAATTCATTACATTTTATTCTTAATCCATTATTAATTTCTTCTCCTTTAAAAATACTACAATTAAATCCTAACTCCACCCCTAAGCCGAACCACAAGCATCTCCTACCACTATTATTTTCTTTCCCATTCCATTTTTCATTATTCAATTTATTCTCAAAATTTTTAACAAAATTCCACATTTTTTTCTGATTTACGAACCCTTTTCTTATTATCATAAACTTGATTTTTCCTGGTCGATACTATTTAATTATATCATATTTTTGTCAACTGACAACTGACAACTGACAACCAACAACTGACAACTGACAACTGACAACTGACAACTGACAACCAGCAACTGGCAAAATTATGACTAATGTAGTTTTTCGCAATCTTGTGGTAAACAAGGGCAAGTTGAGAGATTTGATTTCTTGGTCTTTTACTCATTATGGAACGGCTAGAACGGCGGTAATGGCGGATAAGCTGAAGGAGTTAGGTTTTCGTTATGCGACGAAGGCGGGGGTATCTATTAGTGTGAATGATTTAATGATTCCGCCTTCTAAGAAGCAGTTGTTGGAGGCGGCAGAAAGAGAAATTTTGGCGACAGAGGAACGATATCAACGGGGAGAGATTACGGAGGTTGAACGTTTCCAGAAGGTAATTGATACTTGGAATAGTACGTCGGAGGCTCTTAAGGATGAGGTGGTGGAGCATTTCAAAAAAACAGACCCTCTGAATTCTGTATATATGATGGCTTTTTCTGGGGCGCGGGGAAATATTTCCCAGGTACGGCAGTTGGTGGGAATGCGAGGACTTATGGCAGATCCCCAGGGAGAAATTATTGATTTGCCGATTAAAACTAATTTCCGTGAAGGTTTGACGGTTACGGAATATATTATATCTAGTTATGGGGCGCGGAAGGGACTGGTAGATACGGCTTTACGGACGGCAGATTCGGGTTATTTAACTCGGCGGTTGGTGGATGTTTCCCAGGATGTGATTGTTAGGGAGTTTGATTGTGGAACTAATCGGGGTCTGACGATTGGGGCTATGGTGGAAGGAAATAAGACGTTAATTAAGTTGGCGACTAGGTTGATGGGTAGGGTGGTGGCGGAGGATGTGCTGCATCCAGATACAGGTCAGGTCATTGCTTCAAGAAATACACCTATAGATGATGATTTGGCTCTGAAAATTCAAAACAGTGGTGTAAAAACGGTAACTGTTCGCAGTCCTTTAACCTGTGAGGCGGCTCGTTCTGTTTGTCAACATTGCTATGGTTGGAGTCTAGCCCATGCGAAAATGGTGGATTTGGGGGAGGCGGTAGGAATTATCGCGGCTCAAAGTATAGGTGAACCGGGTACTCAATTAACTATGCGGACTTTTCATACGGGTGGGGTATTTACTGGGGAGGTGGCTCAACAGGTGCGCTCTAAAATTACGGGAACGGTGAAAATTCCTCGCAAGTTACAAACCCGTCCTTATCGAACACGGCATGGGGAGGATGCTCTGTATGTGGAAGCTAATGGTACGTTAATGATTGAGGGTGATAGGAAACAGGGAACTGGGGAAGGTCAAGAAATTGCTGTTACTCAAGGTTCAACTCTATACATTCACAATGGACAACAAATATTAGCGGATCATCTGGTGGCGGAGGTGGCTTTAGGTAGTAAAACTACTAGAACAAATACGGAAAAGGCTGTAAAAGATGTGGCTTCGGATTTGGCGGGGGAGGTGAAGTTTGCGGATTTGGTGGCTGAACAAAAAACGGACAGGCAGGGAAATACGACTGTGACGGCTACTAGAGGGGGATTAATTTGGATATTATCAGGAGATGTTTATAATTTACCTCCTGGGGCGGAATTGGTTGTCAAAAATGGAGATGTTGTGGAAACGAATGGGGTGCTGGCGGAAACACAACTAACTACGGTACATGGTGGGGTTGTCCGAATGCAGTCTTCTACGGTAGAAAAGGCGACGAGGGAAATTGAGGTGATTACGGCTTCTGTGGTGTTGGACCAGGCGGCTGTTACTATGCATGAGTTCCAAGGTCGGAATAGCTATTTGATTACGACGGCTAATAATCAGGAGTTTAATCTGCGGGCAACTCCAGGAACGAAGGTTTTGTCGGGACAGGTGGTGGCGGAATTGATTGATGACCGTTATCGCACTACTATGGGGGGGGTTTTGAAGTTTGCGGAGGTAGAAGTACAGAAGAAAGGTAAGGCGAAGCTGGGTTATGAGGTGGTGCAGGGAGGAACGCTGTTGTGGATTCCGGAGGAAACCCATGAGGTGAATAAGGATATATCTTTGCTGCTTGTGGAAGATGGTCAGTTTGTGGAGGCGGGTACGGAAATAGTTAAGGATATATTTTGTCAGTCTGGCGGGGTGGTGGAAATAACGCAAAAGAATGATATTTTGCGAGAAATAGTGATTAAGCCGGGGGAGTTGCTGATGGTAGATGATCCTGAATCTGCTATGGCTTTAGACCATTCTTTTTTGCGACCTGGGGAGGAGTTGCTGGGGGTGATGGCGACGGAGCTAAGGTATGTTCAGTATGTGGAAGGTCCTGAGGGTCCGGCGCTGTTGAGTCGTCCTGTGATTGAGTTTCCAGTACCAACTCATCCTGATGTACCTGCTACTACTTCTGTCAGTCAACAGACTGGGCGCTCAATTCAATTGCGGGCTGTACAAAGAATTCCCTACAAGGATTCGGAGCGGGTGAAGTCTGTGGAAGGGGTGGAGTTGCTGCGGACACAGATTGTTTTGGAGATTGATGCTGAGACGGAGGGAGAACATGGATCTTCTCCTTTGGCGGCGGATATAGAGTTAATTTCTGATGGCGAAAATGAGGAGGTTCAAAGGTTACAATTGGTTATTTTGGAGTCTTTGGTGGTTCGTCGGGATATTACTGCGGATGCTACGCAAGGTAGTACACAAACTAGTTTGGAGGTTGGAGATGGTGACACTATTGCGCCTGGATCTGTGGTGGCTCGGACAAAAATTCTCTGTAAGGAGGGGGGGATAGTTAGGGGGGTGCAACAGGGGACGGAAACGGTTCGTCGTTGTCTGGTTTTGCGTCAAAATGATTTGGTGACGGTGGATACTAATTTACGTCCTAATTTGAATAAGGCTGATTTGGTGGTGGAAGGTGGCGAAATCGCGCCTGGGGTTTTGGCGGATGTTTCTGGTGAGGTTGTGGATGTTGTTAGTCTTTTGTCGGTTAATGATGGAGAAGAAGGATTAATAACTGATAAGTCGTCTCATAAGGTTACTCTTCGGATTGGTCGTCCTTATCGGGTTAGTCCGGGTGCGGTGTTGCAGGTGGAGGATGGAGATTTGGTGCAACGGGGGGATAATCTGGTGTTACTTGTGTTTGAGCGAGCAAAAACAGGGGACATTATTCAAGGATTACCTCGAATAGAGGAACTTTTGGAGGCGCGGAAACCGAAGGAAGCTTGTATATTGGCTCGTGGTCCTGGTGAGGTGAAGGTGATCTATGGAGACGGAGATGAGATGACATCTATCACCCGTGAGGCCTATTCTATTAAGATTGTTGAGGGTCAAGGTGCTGTGACTGATTATCCCCTAGGACCGGGACAAAATTTAATAGTACCAGATGGAGCTCGTGTATTAGCAGGTCAACCGCTTACGGATGGTCTTTCTAATCCCCATGAGATTTTGGAGATTTTCTTTAGTTTAGGGTCGGAAGATGGAGTTTATGCCTGTGCTAGTCATGCTCTGCAGAAGGTACAAACTTTCTTGGTAAATGAGGTGCAGATGGTGTATCAATCTCAGGGTATTGATATTTCTGATAAACACATTGAGGTAATTGTGCGACAAATGACTAATAAGGTGCGGATTGATGATGGTGGGGACACTGCGATGTTACCAGGTGAATTAGTCGAGTTACGGCAGGTGGAACAGGTGAATGAGGCTATGTCTATTACTGGAGGGGCAAGGGCGGAATATACGCCTATGCTGCTGGGTATTACGAAGGCTTCGTTAAATACGGATAGTTTTATATCTGCTGCTTCTTTCCAAGAAACGACTAGGGTATTAACTGAGGCTGCTATAGAAGGTAAGTCTGATTGGCTGCGGGGCTTAAAGGAAAATGTCATTATTGGGCGTTTAATTCCGGCTGGGACTGGTTACAATACTTATGAGGAGGTGGGGGTAATTGATGATTATGTGATGGATATGGGTTTTAATGGTGTGGGTGATAATCTGCTGGATGAGGTATTGGCAATGTTTTCTAGAGGCTCTGTCTCTACTTTCTTAATCAAGTTTGTTCTATTCACTAATAATAATTATTCCTATTTATTTCTGGATGCAATTTAATAAATTTAACGAAATATCAATGCTTTGATCCTTTCAAAAATCGAGAATAATAACGTTATATTTGTTGATAATAGTTGAGAGCGATCACGTTTATCCCTTGAGAAAATCGCATTTATCCCTTGAGAAAATGTGCGATCGCTGATAATAATCAATTTTCCTTTTTTCTAAAATCCACTAGGGCTTTCATAAGTGCCTCTGGATCAAATCCGCTGGTATTTTGAAAATTGATCGCTACTTCTGAGTTGAGCGAGACAAAAGATCCTGTGATTACTGTTAAACCAGATTCATTTAATCCTAGGACTCTTTTCTTATTTGTTCTATTCACTAATAATAATTATTCCTATTTATTTCTGGATGCAATTTAATAAATTTAACGAAATATCAATGCTTTGATCCTTTCAAAAATCGAGAATAATAACGTTATATTTGTTGATAATAGTTGAGAGCGATCGCGTTTATCCCTTGAGAAAATCGCATTTATCCCTTGAGAAAATGTGCGATCGCTGATAATAATCAATTTTCCTTTTTTCTAAAATCCACTAGGGCTTTCATAAGCGCCTCTGGATCAAATCCGCTGGTATTTTGAAAATTGATCGCTACTTCTGAGTTGAGCGAGACAAAAGATCCTGTGATTACTGTTAAACCAGATTCACTTAATCCTAGGACTCTTTTCTTAGCTTCGGGATCAAGCCCTTTGAATTTTTCTTTTATCAGATCTTCTAATTCTTCTTTTGATAGTTCGTCTAACATTCGCTTGATGTCTTCCGTTGATACAAATTTTATGTCTATGTTGTTAGTCATTGATTTGCTTTGTAGTAGTGAGTAGACTTATCTCATACTAACTAACTTCAGCATAGGTTGGTAATTGACTTATATTATTTTGCTTGCTTGTTGCAGCCCATTTTCTGCCGATGGCCAGCAGTGCAGCTTCTATTTCTTCTGCATTAGCATTTTCTATCATATCTATTAGTATTTGCTTGTTGTCCGTTCGTGAGATTTCTTGATTAGCCATTAAACTGCAAAAATATCTCTTACTGCCGGGGCTTAAATTATCCATATTTTCAAGTATGGATTCAAAAGTTTCCTGACTTACCCACGATCTACCTCGCCTAAATTCTGTAATTTGTTGTGCAGATATACCTACTAATTCAGCTAATTCTTTCGCTTTGATACCATACTTGCTCATCGCTGTAACAAAGTGTTCATTTATTTTAGGCATTTTGTTTTTCTTTGTAGATTTTCTAAGGGATATTCTAGTTTTTTTCAGGTAGTATTGACAATACTGTATTTTGTGCTATACTATCTATAGTAGTTGAATTTTTTTAATTTGTCTACTAAAATTTCGTATGAAAGATCAAGCCCTTATATTTTAACACAACAAGGGCTCAAAATTTCTTTCTTTATTAACACTATTCCATACTATGACACAAAACCAGGGAATTTGTCTACCTCATCAGAAATTTTTAATTTACATTGCAGATAAAAGCGAAACTCCTTTTAGTTTTAGCGTTTCTTCAACTCTTCTAAGTTTTGATGTAATTGCCACTTTTGAGGAGGTAAAAGATGAAAATTAACAATTTTTACCCTTTAACTCCTGAAGTTTCCAAAAAACTTCTAGAAGCTAAATTAACTGCTGCTGAATGGAGAATTTGGATCTACTTGGTTGGAATTGATCCTTGGGGTGATATCTACAAGGATATTGATACACTCACAGTAATGGCAGAATGTGACGTAAGTAAAGCTACATTCTATAGGGCGATCGCTAAATTTCAAGAACTCGAACTGTTTGATATTCAAGACAAGGGAATTAGTATACGCAATCTCAAAGGTGTATCCAGTCTCAAAAATGAGACTCCAGTTTCAGAAATGAGACAAGATTCTCAAAATTGCGAAACCCGTCGCAAAAATGAGACTAAAAAATCAAAAATGAGACAAGATTCTCAAAATTGCGAAAATCAACCTCCAGAACCCGCGCCCAGCAAGGCTTCTGAAGTCCCTCATACTATTCAGACTAAAAGAGATTTAACAGACACAACAGAAGCGGAAAATTGTTGTGTTTTGAAGAAATTTGAAGATCGCTTAAAAATTCATGGGATTCATTTATATGTTTTTAACGAAAATTCAAAAACTAAAAATTTAGCAGGTTACGGAATATCACCAAATCCTAAGATGTGTGCTATCCGAAAAATTATTGAGGGAATGCCACCAGAAAGAGCCGAGAGAGCGATCGCTGCTTTTCTCGCGTGGTTGCCAAATTCTAAAAATATCCGATGTAAATACGCTGCTTTTGCTACTTCTCTTCGCCAAAATTGGGAGTCATCATGAAACCTACTCAAACAACAACTCAAGAAACTTCTTTATTTTCAACTGAAATTTATTCTAGTAGGATAGGGGATATAGAGCGATCGCAGTATGATCCGTTTTGGGATGAAATAATATTAGATTCAGAAATTACTGTAATTGAACCAACAGGACAAACTACATTATTTTATGATTCTACTATAGAGCCACCGTTGCCAGAAGAATTTAATTCTATTGAGGCATACAATGCTGCTCATGATTCTTGGTGTGTGAATCATCCTGAGTTGGTAAATCATGGCTTTAAAAAGGATTCTGAACGGGTAATAGGTGAAGATAGAAAATTTACGGTAGGGGACAAACTTTTTTCAAATCATGCTTTCGGAGAAATGATTGTTGAGGTGGTTGAGTATCCTAGTGTTGCCAATGACTATATTAACTATGATAGCGTAGTAACAAAAAACTCAAATATTAATTGTTTGTATCTTTCAAAGGATTTAAAAGCACCGAATAAAAGTAATTATTCTAGTGAATCCTTGTATCACAAAGCATTGGAGAAATATGAAAAATTCTGCAATCAGTGCGGTGATGATTCAAATTTACAATCAAAAAAACAAGATAAACCAGAATTTAAAGAGGGTTGTGTTTACCGTCATTCTAGTGGGAAAAAAGCCAAGATTACCAAATTATTTAAAACTACTGGTAAATGCTGTGTTTATTTGGAAGGTGAAATTATACAAGAAAAAATTTCATTATCTGAATTATCTGAATTATCTTCATTAACTATTGAGGAATTAGTAAGGGAAAAAGAGAATCAATTAACAAAAGGCGATCGCGTATTTTCCAAACAATTACAACGTAATGGTGAAGTTGTTCATGTTGGTAAATCAGGAATAACGATTGATTGGATTAACTGGATTAAATTAGCTTATTCATTTTCACAAATTGAAGAACTTAAATTATCAAGGATAGATTACCCATGCTTACCATGCTCGACAGTTACGCAGGAACAGGTGCAGCCACAATTGCTGGTGACAAACTCGGAATTAGAACAATTCAATTTATTGAAATTGACCCTTCAGCACAGCGAGTTCTCAAATACAGATTTCCAAACATCCCAATCCACTCAGACATCAGAAATTATCAAGGGAAATTTAAGCAGCACAACATTCACTGGGTCAGCTTCCCATGCACAGGAACAAGTAACGCTGGAAACAGAGAAGGACTTGACCATTCAGAGTCTAGAATGTGGTTCTATTCCTTGCGAGCGATCGCCATTGAACAGCCTGAATTTGTTGTTATTGAACAACCCAGAGGAATTATTAACAACGGACTTAGAGCAGTTCTTGGAGGACTTAGAATGGTTGAGTACAGTTGGGAAGATCCAGAAATCATATCAGCAGCGGAACTCGGTGCTCCCCACGAAAGAGAAAGGTTGTTCATTATTGCCTACCCCAACAACTTACCCCAAAGGTTCAACGGGATGCAGACCGGCTGGCACGAACAGATTAGAACAGAAGTTGAGGCCATTCATAGCCAAAGGAGACAAACTACATCCAGCAGCACCGGGTTGGATGATGGGATTCCCAGTTGGTTGGGTGGAACAAGCATTGGCGGATACTGGCGATCTACTCTTAATTCAGCCCCCATTTATCCTGGAACAGGACACCATATCAACAACCGCCGCCACTGTGTCGATCTCTACGGTAGAGCCGTTACCCCACAACAAGCAGAAATTGCTCTCAGAAGAGTTAAATATCTTGCAGAACTTGCAGGAATTGGAAACCACGACAAATACCGACAATCAAACCACGACATATAATAAGCCTTGGTATAAAGGGAAGTTTAACTTAGGTGATTTAGTTGTTTGGCAAAAATACCCAGATTTGATTTATGAGATTGTTAAACCTGAAAAGGGTGGTCATGTTGTTATTGAGTTGAAATCTCATTCAGATTCTGCTTTTTTAAGGAAGCGAGTTGCAGTTATATATTTAACTCCGACAAATACCGACAATCAAACCACGACAACTAAAATTAAGGCTCTGACATTACATCAGCCTTGGGCTTCTTTGGTAGGTAAGTATAAGCATTTTGAAACCAGGGGTAAAGCTACTAATTATCGTGGGAAAATAGCTATTCACGCTGCTATTAGACAAGAAACAACGGATTATCAAATCAATGAACTATCTGATTTATTAGTAGGGGAAAATTTACCTTTTAGCTGTGTGGTAGCGATCGCTGATCTATCAGACTGTATTAAAATCACTCAAGAGTTTATCAGTCAACAATCAGAGACAGAGTTAAGGTGTGGATTTTGGGAAGTTGGCCGCTATGCCTGGAAACTAGAAAACGTAGTAATTCTTGATGAACCAATCCCAGCCCGTGGTATGCCCGGCTTATGGGATTTTGAATTACCAATTACCAATTACCCATTACCAGTTACTAAACCAGAATTTAAACCTGGTGAGTATATTCTTAATGGTAGGGTAGGACAAATTATCGAAGCTAGTTTAGGTGAGTATTTTGTTGTCAAATATGGTGATGGTTATGCTGATCTAAAGTGCTATTTTTGGGGACAAGATGATGAACTAATTAATAGTTTAGCGATCGCACCCCAGGAGCTAGTTGAGAAATTCTTAGGGGAAAATATATCTGAAGTTTCCCTTGAGAAAAATAATTTAGATGTTGATGAGATAGTATCTCAGAAATTCTTAGGGGAAAATATATCTGAAGTTTCCCTTGAGAAAAATAATTTAGATGTTGATGAGATAGTATCTCAGAAATTCTTAGGGGAAAATATATCTGAAGTTTCCCTTGAGAAAAATAATTTAGATGTTGACGAGATAGCATCTCAGAAATTCTTAGGGGAAAATATATCTGAGGTTTCCCTTGAGAAAAAAAAGAAGGTCGCTAGTGGTAGCCTTGCACCCTATCTTGAGCATAAAAAGGTCAAAGATGGTACAATAGTTACCTATCCTAGAGTTGTAGGTGATCGGGATAAAAATAATCCTTCTCACTGGAAATGGGGATATTATTATGAGATTAAGATTGATGGTGAGTGGAAAAATAGAAGCATTTCTACACCATTTTCAATTGTTTCACAGGTAAAAATAATGATTGAGTGCGATCGCTCTGTTGAGGAGATCAAAACTTTCATTATGAACAACAAAATTAAAAAACAGAAGTCTTGAATAGTTAGTACAATGGGGTGGTTTAACTACCTCATTGTCTGGATTTGATTAATTGATTTTTGCCATTGAAAATCGTAAAATGACCTTAAAAAAATGCCATTTTGACTTTAAAATATTAAATTCAAAATACAGCCCAAAATAATTAATTCAAATTTGGGCTTAAAATTTCATTTTTGATTCTTCTGCCATTTTGGTATACAGTCTAAAGCGTTCAAAGATTCACCTTGTAAAGCCTCTAGTGATTCGATTAGGAGGTTGTCGGTGTTATCGTTCGCTGTTTCTGATTGTGATACGGCAGCGATCGCATTATCTAGCTTTTCTTTTGCTACCAGTAATTTTTCATAAAGGTTAGAGTAATCCCAATTTGGATCATGTATTGCCATTTTGTTTTTCCTTCGCTTCCAGCCAAAGAATCATAGCTTGTTCTAATCCTTCTCCTACACTTATTTCATTCAATGTGCAAGCTGCTTTGAACTTCAAGCAGATGTTTTTCGCTACATCTCCAGAAATTTGCATATATTTAGGATCATTTCTTTTTGCTGCGGACATTTTTTAGAATTACTCATAGATTCTGTTATTGAATTTTACCCTCACATGATAGAAAAATTTTTATTTATCATTCACACATTTTATCACATTATGCTAGAATGTTAGCATGATAGACAAATTAATGCAATTTTCATACATCCCTGTAAATCCTGCGGGTGAGGGATTTTGGAGAGTGGAGCGATTTGTCAAGCAAACACGATGTTACATATATTTCTGTAGTGGAACATTCTCCACTGTTAATATGTAGGATGTAACAACCTTATACACAATATGGAGCAATTTTTCACGCTGAAAATGCAAAAATTTGATAATGCAAAATGGAACAATCAAGAGTAATTTACGAAACATTACTACATAAAAGATGTAGTGATTCTCATTGGACTAAGACTAAAAAACTCATGATTGCTTGTGATTTGCCTCAAGACCATGACGGTTTTAGCATCTTGATTAATCTTAGGAAAGTATCACCTCGCTACTTTACCAAGTATGTGGAAATCAAGGATGAGTTGACTAGGATGGGTAATCAATTATTACCAGCCATAAGTTTAGGAATTACTGGTAATCAGTTTTTGGAATTGCTTCAAAATCTGCAAATAAAACCAGATCAGGGAACTGTCAGTAGATGGTTTAAAAACGTCGGCGGCTTTAAGTCAAAAAGATATTACGAAAAAAGTGTAATTTTGCCTGTACTGGCGATCGCTTTAATTTACCGACATAGGAAACAATCTAATCAACTAAATAAGGTTTGCTAATGACTAGAAAAGAAGCTTATCAAGATTCATTACAAAGGTCAGGGATCTCATTAAAACTGTCGATCAAGGCTGCTGAAATTTTAGACAAAGATGATCCTAATAAATCCGATTTAGGAAGATCTAAAGAGGATCAAGAATTTGTTGCTAATGTATTTTATTATTTACAATTAGGAGCAAATCATGATCAATAAAGTTTCTACCAAAATACAATCAAGATTGCGTAGAAAAGGTTTAGTAATATCTTTACTTTCAATCAAGAAATACTTGGTTGATAATACCAAAAATATATCAAATATCACTGATGATGAGACTAACAAAGCTACGGATTATTTTATGCAACAATCCATAAAGTTAACTGTAATTGAAGATGTAGATACAGTATCTATACAAAGTGTAGATATTACAAACGCAACATCAGATAATACAGTATTAGCAAATACCACATCAGAATTAGTTGCATCAAGTGCTGGTCAGATGGGAATTGTACTTGATGCTTCTGAGATATCTTTAATAGCTGAAAATATCAATGATTTTTCAAGTGATCTTGATAGTGATCTTGATGCTATTAAATCAGCTATTATGGCTTTTGTAACTCATAAAGCATCTGTAAATCAGGCTAAAATCAATAGTTTCATTAATGAAGTTCGTGATGTTGTAATAAACGATAGTAACAAAAACTCTCAACTGTTAGGTGATGGACTAAGAAGTATAAACAACGATCTTCAACAAACAAATAGAGATTTTAAAAGTCAAGCTACAAAAGCACTTGCAGCCTTTAAGATTTCAGCGTGATGAATCATTAATTATCAAACTTGATAGTTCTTTGATCATTTATTTTCTTTCGATAGTTATTATAATTTCTGGATTAGTAATTATTGATAATTATCGTTTTAATAGTAGTGTAATTAAACTGGATCATCGCTACTTTACCGACCCTAACAATTATTTGGAGTTAAAACCATGAATAGATTAAAAAACCATATCTTGCCTAGGGGCAGACGGCTTTCACAAGTGATGAGATCTAAATTTGGAGTATCACTTGATGATTTTGATCGCGCTCTCAATGGTGATATTCAAGCAGCAGAAAAGATAGGAGAATTAGCTCGTCAAGGTAGGTTATCCCAAGAATTAGCTCCTAAACTTGCACAAGCATATTTAGAAATTATCAACGGTTCAGAAGTCTATAACAAAGCGATCGCTGATATTCTATTACAGGCTGGGAAAAGTGCTACAGCTATTAATAAATCTGCCTCACAGGTGACTTTGGGGCAGCAAAAATATAATCACGAAAGACAAGAATCAGCACAAGAATTTATAATTGGGACAAATGCCGAAAATATTCGTCATAGATATCAAATGAATTATGCTCAAATTAAGGGATATGTAGATGCTCATTTTACTAAAGTTGATCAACAAACTTCATTTTTGGAACAGTCAAACCGTCCAGAAGTAAAACAATTAGTAGCAGATGAAGCTTATCAAGCTAAAACTATTAATGAAGCATTAGGTAAGGGTAAAAAGGCTCGTTATGACTTTATTCCACAAAAAGATTATTTATCAGGAATAAGGTTAAGAATGGCAGAAATTAGATCTGCTTTAGGATTCTAATAATAAAAAAATACCCTATCAATTACCATGACAGGGTATTAAACCAATATGTAGAAAAGTGATTATTATGATAACACAATCACCTGATGATTTAGAAAATATTCTTGATGGTGAAGAAACACCGCAGCAGGGTGACACAACCCGTTATCTTGTTCATATTGAAAATAAACTTTATGCAGATATTCAAGCGAGAAAAAGAATAGATTCAGGATTATTATTTTTGGCTTGTCAAATATCGTCCTGTAGCCTTAGTTGGTTACTTTTTCATTTGCAGGTTACATTAGCCATTATTCAAGTTGCTAGTGCCGTTGTGTCGCTTTTACCAGGATTAATTGAAGTGGGGGATAGTTTTAGTTTTTCTATGAGTTCTGACTCTTGGGAAATAAAATTAGGAGAAAAACCATTAATAGCTATAATTAAATTAGTAGTTGGTGGTGTGGTAAGTTTTAGTGGTACATCTAAAATTACTTCTGAAATTATCCAGACTAAACAGGCGATCGCTCAAACTTACCAACAAATTAAAAGTAGTGAAGGTTTAAGTTTTCAATTACCAGATTTGGGAATTAGTTTTTTAGTTTTATTGAGTGCGATCGCATTGTTAGGAATATTTTTAAAGGGTCAAAACAATGATAATAAGAATTAGAATCAGACGGATTTGGAGTTATTTTTTATCTGGATTGGGTGGTGCGATCGCCATTAATTATTTTATTACTGGTTTTGTGGATGTTCTTTATAATATCAATTCATTGTTGATATTCCTTAAAAAGACAGGAATTATTAATTATATTTATCATTTTTTTACTAATTAATATGCAAGAAATAGAGGATTTTAACAACAAATTGATGGATCAAAGATGTTTTTTTACTTCGTTGGTAGGAACACTTTTATTTTTTGGTCTTGTTTTATCTATTCCTATGTTTAGTGATAGTATAAAACACTATGAAACTTTGTATTGCTATGTTAAGGATAATTGTAAAGGACGTAATATTAAAAGAGGTATATCATATTTAGTTGATCGTGAACGACGTAACTTTTTATTTGATAATAATATAAAGGTAGTTAAAATTTTACCACCAGAAAATTATACGGCTACTAATTTTGCACTGTGTGCTAGTTTGTGTTTATTTGCTTCTTACTTTACTAGTAAATTTCTTACTGATAGTCAGGAAAAAGCTATACATTATCAATTCAAATTATTAAAAATAAAAGCATTAGAGACAGATATTGTAGAACAAAACCACATTGACTTATTTGGGTTTAGTAAATCAAATCAATCGGAAATTACTAAACAAGTCATAGCCCGTCAAACTCAGGAAACTATACAGCAATTGAAGAGTAATGGTGAGGTACAACTTGACCATCTTAATGGACAATTACAAGGTCAATTATCATTACAAAATCATCAACTTCAATTATCACAATTAGAGAAAGAAACTGCCAAAAATAATCTTGAGACTTTGGAAACACAAAGGAAGATTAACAAGCTATCAAAATCTAATCAAGATTTTAATCAACCTACTCCTAATGAACAGTTGAAACAATCATTAATTGATGCTTTAAAATCTCATGAAGATGGGTATTTATGGTTTATCATTAGTGCATTAAAGCCGCTATGGTTGATTGGTAATCCTGGTAGTGGAAAAACTACTACTGCAAGTGCGATCGCTTTAATTAGAAAATACTGTTTATACGCGCCAATAGAATACTTAATAGATCGTCACGCTACCGGAGACAATGCCGATGTTTGGAAGTTTTTAAAACCTAAAAATATTGCAGAAATAGAAGATAATATAGCTGCTACAATGCAAGATAATATTATATTTTGGGGTAATAGAATCAAATCTAAGCCACAAGATAGACTACAAGTGATTGTAGATGAGTTTACTAATTTAAGGGGGATTGTAGGCGATATAGCAGATACCTGGTTTAAGTTCTCTTTGACCGATCCTAGAAAAGCTAAATGTTATGTTTTGGGAATTACTCATAATGACACAAATACCACTTTTCCTGAGGGGACTAAGGACACTCGCAAGGCTGGCATGATTCTAGTGCAAAAGTTTTCAGCTAATGGGGAAACACCATTACCTAGAATCGTTGTTAGGTATGGTTTAGTAGATACGGCTGGGAATAACCTTGAGGATGTTGAAAAGACGTTACCAAGTTGGCTTCATCCTCAAAAGATACATGATCATTTTAATGGTAAACCATTAGATTTTTAAACCGCGATATAAAGGCTTTGCGTGATGGGTTAATAGATTAGTTGTCAGGTATTAATTGTGATAATGAATCATATTGACTAATTTTTTATGGGAAACCCTACTTGGGGTAAAGACAAGGTACGCGCAAAATTTATCACGATGTAAAGTTGTGTAAAGTAGCCATGTATTTATGTCTTTCAAATATTGCCTAGTTTGGCTGTTGGGAGTGGGTAGTATCGGAAATAAGCTTCATATCTGGTTGATAGTGTTTGCAGTTCCTAGCTATGTGTGGGTTACACCTCTTTTTACGAACTTTGCAATATATGGGAGTCTCATATATGAGACTATTTGTAGTGTGATGTTCTTTAAAAAGATAACAATGATGGCGGCAGAAAAAACAGTTTTCTTGAGTTTGCAACTTTGCTAAGTGTCTGGCAATGACATCCTCTCTTTTATTTATAGTTTTTTTAGCTGTGACTTCTTTAGTCTTGGTTTCAATGCACTGCCCATAGCAAAAGTTCTTTATCTGTTCTCTGTTAAAGTTAAAAAAAATTACTTTATCACTTTCTGATAATATTTTTCTGTCAATAATATTTAAGTCACTTTCCTGACTTATAGCTATTTCAATAATTCGGATTCCTGAGTGAATTTTTCTTTGTGTTGATTTATGAGATACCGCTATCTCAATATAGATTTTCTTCCCCTTGTCACTTGTTAGCAGTAAATCTGGTATGAAATCATTATCTTTTATTTCTGGATCAATTTTTTTAAAAAACTGAGTTAGATCAAACATTTCTTTACCTTCTCTCGAAGAGCAGATGTGTTGAAATTGTTTTTGAAATTTGCACTTTTGCTTAACTTCTATTTCTATCCAAAAAGGTAATTTTTCATCAAGACAACTATTGTAAATATCATAAAATCTAGATTTTCCTAGCTTGTGTAAATAAGTCTCTGGAGAACATTGAACTTGAATATCAGCTTTGTGACGAAAGTGCTTTTTTATCTTTTCTCCCAAGACGGGAATGAGGATATTCCCACATGATAAACACTTATATGTTTTACTTCGTACTTCTATACTTGCAATCAAGTCTACAGCATTTACTATTTTGCCAATTGAGTTGATGGCGTACTGGTATTTGATATCCTTCATCATTGTTGATAAATAAAATACACGGTTTATTTGGGGCAGTGTAACAACTCCTGACCCTGTTCCCCCATTTCCCCAAGTTTCTGCTCTATTTTGTCCATAGCCATAGGTGAGGGCTGCGAACTGCTTGCAGCAGCGCTTCGCTATCGCCCATTTTCCCAACGGTTAACAGTGGCATAGGTTACACCTAGATAAGCTGCGAACTGTTCTTGAGTAAGTCCAGTCAACAAGCGAAACTCCCGAATTAGCCCCCCAATTTCGGTTTTTTTGACCACCAATGGTCTTTTTAACATCTGGTTCATGCCTGATGTAACAAGTATTATATCTTTTGACATAATAAGCACATTCTTAAAAAAAGGCAATAGCAAAAACAGCTAATTTCAGGAAAATTTGCTGATTTCTTATTTTTCCTCAAAGCTAGAGAAAAGCAGTCAGCAGTAACACTGACTGGCGTAAAGTCAATGAAAGTAATAAATCATTGAGATGATGATCCTGACACAACTAGAAAAATTCCGCTAAGGTATACGATTCATTGGGGAAGGACAGCGATAACATTATAAAGATGTTGGGTTTCGTTCCTCAACCCAACCTACCTACTGTTTAGGATATTGGTTGGGAGAGCGATTAGAAAAATTCCGCTAAGGTATACGATTCATTGGGGAAGGACAGCAATAACATTATAAAGATGTTGGGTTTCGTTCCTCAACCCAACCTACCTACTGTATAAAGTTGAAATATGCACTAAGTACATCTATTGTCATCTGCCAAAAGTTAGATATTGAAGCAGAGATAGTGATAAACAATTGATTATTGGGGGAAATTTAGCTATGAAATGGTTAGAGTAATTAGTTTTAGTATTTCTGAAACCATCACCTCCCAATTTGCTAAAATACTTATACATACAGAGGTATTCTAGATAGTTATATTTTCATAAGTAATCCAGTTAGATAAATTTCCCACGATAAAATTCAATGATTCTCAAATCCCGACAAATCAAACAACGACAACTGCCCCACAGAAATATTACCCTTACCACCGCGATGATAACTAAGATGACACTTTGGACATAAAGCTACTAGATTTTCGGGTCTGCTGTCTGATGGGTCACGATTCCAGTGGTGAACTTGTAGATCATAGGCACGGGGTTTAGTAGTGTTAGGTTTCTCGCCAGGGCGTAAGCAAACACGGCCACATTTCTCGCAACACCAATTAGCTTTTTCTTTGATAGATTTAGCCAGTTTTTTCCAGTCTTTTGGGTATCCCATGAGACTTTGCCTAGCTGGACACTAATATTCTACCTTTAGTTATACTCCTTAATACCGCGACAAATCCCGATAGTTGAACTGCGACAAATCCCGACAGTTGAACCGCGACAAATCCCGACAGTAGTGATATGATAGATTTCATAGTCATCCGGCCAGGAATATGAATAAAAAAGAAGCAGCACAATACTTAGGCTGTAGTGAAAGAGCCATTGAAAGATATGTTAAAGCGGGTAAATTGTCTTGCACTTACGAAAAAGGTAAAACCCGTGATATAGCAGTATTTCAGCAATCAGAACTTGATAAAATCAAATATGAATCTAAGGTGATTACACCAGCTTATGAACAAGTGGTAGAACCACGACAAATTACGACAATAGATCAGGATGAGCTAACAATATACCATGATGAGCCTGTCGGAGTTGTCGGAGTTAGTGACGATATTTCCAGACTATCGGCAATGGTTGAACTGCTTCTAAATGGACAACAACTAAAGGCTAGTGACAAATTGGTATTAACTGTCAATGAGTGCCATCAGTTGACTGGATTTCCCTTAGAAATTATTAAAGAAGCGATCGCATCTGGACAACTTAAATCTAAGAAAATTGGTAGGTCGTGGAGAATTACAAAAATTAGCTTAGAAAGTTTTATAAGTGAGATAATGTGTTAAATAAAAATTAAGAATCTAGATTAGCGGCGTGTACAACGTCGCTTTTTTTGTGTCAAAGTAGTACAAATGGTGATATAAAAATTAATATAGAATTGTAAAAATTATTTTCTATAAAACTATGACTAGTACACCTTTAGAGCCAAATTTGAAGGATAGGATCTTTGAAATTTGTGAAAACCTATATAAAAAATCTGAAAAAGTATCACGGGAAAAAGTACGGAGTGTACTGGGCGGTGGTAGTTTTAGTACAATTGGACCGATGATCAAGGAATGGAAGGAACAGAAAAAAGTTCAGCTTAGTTCTGAGGGTACATACCAGGACCAATTAGAGGATGTGGATCAGGAAGAATCAAATATTGTTCTGTCTCCTGATTCAAAAATTGAATCACCAACTGAGCAGCTTTACCCTACCAATACTCAAGCGGATTTTATTCCAGATGATGATATGAGTTCAATTGTTAGGGCTGGTGCGGAAAAAGCAGCATCATTGTTAATCGCTCAAGAAGCTGTAGCTAGTCATTATTTTCAAAATCCTAATGAATTACCGGAAGACCTTAAACAACAGTTACAAGGGATGCGTGGAAATTTTACTCAAGCCCGCAGTCAGGCAGCTATGACTGCATTCAACCCTCAGAAGATGATCAATATGGTTATGTCCAAGGTCAAAAAACCAGATCAAGAAGAACTAATTGGTTAAATCTTGCTTTGAGCGGTTTTCTAATCGCTATATCATCATTTAATCCTTTGTCAGTTGTTATTGCTGTAACTACTCTGATTTTTCGACAGGGTGAAATTTCCCCCGATAATTCTCAGGAAGAAATATCAGATGGTGAATTTACCATTTACAGACAAGCGGAATTTAACCGAATTACAGCATCATTACTTGCTAATGGTGCAATTTTAATTGTGGGTGAGGAGGGTAGTGGTAAATCTGTATTGGCTAATGCTGTTTTTGAAAGATTAATTTGTGATGGTTTTTTGGTGGCGTTTGTTGAACCAACTACACCTAAGCAAATGTTACTGGAAATTACCCAGCAATTTAATTTACCTTCTCAAGATATAGAGGGAAAAAATCTAACTGTGGATAAGTTGAAGAAAGCGATCGCAGACTTTCTAAGGGAAAATACAGCTTTTATAATTTTTGATGATGCCCAAAATTGTGAGATTAAATTTAGAATTTGGTTGAAGCAGTTACGTCGTAAGGGTGTTCCTATGCTTGTACTTGCTACAGATCCTCCCCGTGCTGATATTTTCATAAATATTCCTAGAATTGAACTGAAACCTTTACCAGAAAGGACAATCAGAGAAATTATGAAGGGTGCAGCGCAAGAAAGGAGTATTGATTTATCATCTGCGGATTTGTCTAAATTACAAGAACGTGCGGGGGGAAATCCGATGTTGGCAATTCGTTCTATCGAGGAGGAATATTTAGGTTTAGATATTGAGGGAGCAGATCATAGAAGATACTTTGATATTACTCCATTGATTTTGGTGGTGGGGGTAATATTTATCATTATGCGCTTTATCGGACTTGGTACTAATAACCAATCATTGTATATATTTGGTGGTATTTCTGCGGCTGTTTTCCTTGGTCTTTTCCGACTTTTTTACATTCTCCCGAATGAGGAAAGGAGAATTAGGTAATGCTGGGAATTTCTCATTTATTAATTAGTGGAACTGCGGCCAGTTTATTACTCCAAACTGCTGACCCTGTTTTGATTGCTGTTGGTGCAATTGGTGGTTTACTTCCTGATATTGATGTTTCTACTTCTCCAGCTGGTCGCGTTTTTCCTTGGATAAGTGGCTTTTTTCAAGAAACTATGCCCCATAGAAGTATGACTCATTCTATAGTTGCCAGTGCTGTTGTGGCGATTGTATCCTATGGAATGGCTATATTTATGCCTAATTTAATACCTATAGCATTCTATGGAACGGCTATATTTATTCCTAATTTAATGCCTATAGCATCGGCTTTAACAATTGGTTATACTTTTGGCTGGTTTGCTGATTGTTTTACCCGTGGTGGTGTGGAGATGTTCTGGCCTTCTCCTGTTAGGTGTGTTTGTCCTGGTAATAGAAATTTACGTTTAAAGACTGGGAGTGATACTGAATATTTTGTACTTTGCTTTTTAATTGTGATCGCTTTATTCACTTTTAATATTAATTCTAAGGGAGGAATTTTAACTCAGTTTGATCGTTTGATTGCTTCTACATCTGGTGTGCAGGGCGTTTATAATAGTTCTGGAAGTACCCATAAAATTATTGCCAATATTAAGGGAGTAAGGGCGGGTGATAGGTTGAAGGTTGATGGACAATTTCAAGTGATTCAGCCTAACGGATCTGGTTTTATAGTTCTTGAACCTAAGACAAATAAATTATATAAGGCTGCAACTGACCCTGATAGTCAAATTATTATTGAGCAAATTACAGCAGATGTTGGTAAGCCGGCTGTTACTACTATTGAATCGGTATTTGTGGAAGATCAGGTTATTGGTGAGGTGATTGGTAAATTTAACAGAACTAATACAAATGTATTTATCAGCGGTGATTTGTCAGTTGAGGATTATGATACTTCAGTTTTACCAAGAGATCCTTACCAATTTAAATTTATTGTTGCTACACCTACTAATATTAAATTGGAAGCTGCGCCATTGAAAACTGTATTAAAATTCTTAGGGGATGAATTTGCTGTTGGTAGTTTACAAGTTAGATCTATTACGTCATCAAATTAATCATGAAACCATTACCAAAAGCTACATTAAAACCACAAGATAAATTAGTTGATGTTATTGAAGAGCGATCGCACTTTGGCATTTTCTTAGGGGAAAAATGTTATTGGAATCCTGCTAGTTTACCAAATGGTCACGTTGCCATAATCGGTACTTCTGGAAGTGGTAAGACTCAAACATTGAAAGCGATCGCTTATGAATTACCTAAATTATTTCCCACTATAAAAATTATTATCATTGATCATCATGGAGATCAACAGTTACCCAATGAAGTTTGTTATCCCTTAGACATGGAGTCACCTTATGGTATTAATCCATTAACTATTGATTTGGATACTAAAGGTGGTGGACCTTCACTTCAAGTTATAGCGGTTGCGTCAATATTACGTAAAGCTTTGACTATGGGAGCAAATCAGGAGGGGTTGCTTATTGAAATATTGTCACACTGTTATAAGCAGAAAGGTATTACTCAATCAGATGTTAGTAGTTGGACTAATGAAGCACCAACTTTTCAGGATTTGAGAAATGAAATAAATTCAAGAATAGAGAATGGTTGTAAGGAGTCAAGTAAATTGGCTTTGAAATTAGCTGCTATGTTTGAATATGGGATATTTAATAAACCACAACCTAATTTAAAATTACCATTAATTAGATTTGATTTATCGGCATTAGCTAAAGTGCCGGGATTATCAGCGATCGCTACTGAATCAATTATTAAACAATTGATGGACTCTCATCGAATTATGGGAGAAATTGAACATAAAATTCCTAGATCCTTTATATTTATTGATGAGGCTAAAGAGGTTAAAAATAGTAAAATTTTAAATATTATATTGTCAGATGGTAGAAAATATGGTTTATGTTGTATATTGGCTTCTCAACGTGATTCTGAGTTAAGCAAGGAAGTAATTGCTAATACTTCTACAAAAATCGTGCTTGCTGTGGATCAGACGGAAGTTAAGTTAGTATCAAATAAGTTTAGATTCTCTATCTCTCTAGTTGCTGACTTGCAACCGTTGGAGGCATTGGTTAGAATGGGAAATGAAGGTATTAAAACTAAAATTTTACCTTACTACCTGCGTATAAAGTCGTAACTGTTTTTTAACTTATGAGCGTTTCAAAGGGTAAACAACTATTAACGAATATTGGAATATTGGGAGCGATCGCTTTATCAATTATTCTAGTGGGAAAAATTAAACCACAGGATAGACCAGCGATAGCGGAAACTGCACCTAATGTACAACCTATTATAGACCAGGAAGAATTACCAAATAATCCATTACAGAAGAACCGTCCATTGAGAATGGGCATTTCTGTGGATCACCCTTCATTTTTAAAAGTCCAGTTAAATGATGAGATTAAAATGGGGGATATCATATCTGACAATTCTAACGAGAGACAAAGATTAGATCTTCAGAAAAAATCGATTAAATTACAAATTGATAATCTTAATTCTAAAATTCTGGTAGCACCTACACCACCACCATCTACACCACCATTAAAAAAATTACCACCATTTACTTTTAGTGAGGAATTGGCTGCTATTTCCCAAGCAGAGCTTAAATTAAAACAGGCTAGAGTGATACTTGATAGTCGTTCTAAACTTTTAACAACTGATAACCCAGAACGTCGTGCTGAGTTTGAAAAAGCTGAATCTGCTTTCGCTAATTCATCTCTTAAGGTTCAAGAACAAGAGCAAATGATTCTGGCTATGAATGACATGAAAATGCAATCAGAAATATTGCAACATGAGCACTCAAAACTGATGAAAATGCAATCAGAACTTGATCAAGTCCGATCGCTTATGGAACAGTCACAAGCTAAATTAGGTAATTCTGCTATTCTTCAAAGTCAGGAATTACAACAATTAGAAACTAATGTTAATTTGGCTGAATCAGATCTAGAAGTGGCTAAATCTAAATTAGAATCTGCTAGGTTTAATCGTCAAATTCAGGAATATCACGCTAGTGTGGAGGAAAGCAAGCGATCGCAAGCGCAAATACAATCTAATCAAGATTATGAAAAATCGAGATTACATCATGAAGAATCTTCAAGAAATAAGGATTATCAATTAGCACAATTGGGAATTTCATTAAGCGCCATTGAAGATAAATTAGCTGATATTCCTGTTGTCAGAAGTCCCAAAAATGGTTATATTAAGAAGATAAAACCTTGGATAGGCAAGGACGGAAAATACCAAACCACTATTACCATTTCTAGTAAATAAAACACATGAATGAACTGATTGAATTTTCTCAAGAAGATAGTCCTACTAAAATTCGGACGATCACTGCTCTATTCGAGTATTGTAACTCTGGACGGGAAGAGGTTAAGACGGTTACTTGTCTATTTACCAAGAGAAATGAAAAATATCAGTTAACCATGCTGTATGTGGTAGAATTTCATAAGTGTTTAGCCTTTTCCAAAACTGATAATACATTTTTGGTTAATGATTGAGAATACAAATGATTGTTCTTATTAACTAGGGACACTCATGTAATTTTAATTTGATGGTGAATATGATATATTAAAAGTGTCATCAAGTATTTTAAATATGCGATTTTTATTATTATTTCTTATAATATTTCCCTTACTAAACCAAGCAGTATTAGCTCAAACAATTCAACCACGACAAATACCGACAGAAATTACGACAGAACTTATTAATCAAACTCCGACAACCACGACAAAAAAGCCTGTAATTCTTGATGAGACCACGACAAAGGAAGATACAGGAGAATCTGTAGAGTCATTAGACCCGGAACAGATTGAGGAAAAAGCTAATGAATTGGAGGGTAATCTTAAATCTCCCCAAAATCCTTTCTCAAAACCTGATATTGATAAAATTCTCTTTCAGCAATTTAATGATGATATATGGGTCATTATGCGTGGTGGTTTACCATGTATTGAAACTACATCAATTTGCTTGCAGCAATTACAAGAGAAGGCGATCGCTAATTCTCCCTTACTAAGAGAGTTAGATACTAGAATTGAAGAGGCAAATGGTAAGGTTCAGGAGGCCAAAACTAGGAATGAGAAGGTTATTAAATTATCTGTACTTAGTCCTGCTTTACAATATTTGCTAGGTCCTGCTGTAACACCTGGACAACCACAAGCTAAAGGTAAGGGATTAATTGATAATTTAGTGGGATTATTTACTGGTGACGTTGGATTACTCAATGGATTATTAAATGTAATTGGTGTACCGCTATTTGTCAATTCTCAAGGAGCAAATGCAGAAGCTAATCGTAATGCGATCGCTATATCTGATATTCAGGTAAAAATAGCTGAACTCCAGAGAAGTAGAGCACAGCTATCTGACTCTATTAAACAACAAGTCATACTAAGTTTGTCTAAATTTGACGAATTAAAAACAGATTTTCAGGTATCCCAATTATTATCACTAAGACATACCCAACAATTTAAGGTATTTGAGATTCGGTACACTCGTGGGAATAATTCTACTGAGGCTTACCTGGCCGAGCAGTCAAGGCTTGATAGATCTAAAGGCAGAACTTATACTGCCTGGCGTAAAATGAAGCGATCGCTGTTTGAAATAAAGCTGTTAGTATTGGGTGTTAAAAATTCCGAAATTTAAGATAAGAAGGGCTAAAATAAGCCCTCTGAGAACTGAACATTAAGGCCAGGTAGATGGGGTATATCCTGTGCTTATTCCATCCACAACTCTACATACAGGAGGTTTTCCTGCATTGGGCAGTGCAGTTAGTGTGTAATTTGTTGCGCCGATAGAGAATGTTGGTGGGGCTTTGAATTTTCCAAATCCGCATCCATTAATTGATACTCTTCTTACTATCTCTGTGGGCAATGATATCGCTGCACTTCCCGCAGTTTTGTTAACCACCACCACTTGACCGGCTGGAGTTTTAAAATTTGCAGTTCTTGCCTCCTGAAAAACTCCATTATTGCAAGCAGGAAGGCTTTGAGTAGGTAGTGCTGTAGCATCGATAGATATTCCATCTACTTTTAGCCCTTCAAAAGATCCTGAATTCGGAACGGATATTCTTACTTCCTTGCATTCTCCTACTACTCTCGCTGAGGTTTTAGTTCCTTCTCCCATTTCGATTTCTATCTTGCTATTTGCGGTTCCAGACAAATAAACCCAAGTGGTATCTCCTTCTGTGACTTTATACACTGTCGCTGCCCCATATGGGATTGCATTAGCTACATTGGCTATTCCTGAAGATAAGGTAATAGCGGTTGTTATTAATCCACAAAAAATTGCTTTATTCATAAAATTTATATTCTCAATATTCAATCAAATAATATATTATTCTATGTACTCTGATTTGTAAATCAATTATCATGTTAAGAAATATTTTGCTTATTATTGGGTTTTCTGTACTTGCTATACCCACTTTTGTACAGTTCAAGAAAGATTACCGAATTTCTTCTAATGTCAATTTTGATAGTATTCCAGAAGCTCCAGTTTTTGAACAATGGCAAGTATTGAGTATTCATGATGGTGATACATTAAAAGCTCAAAAAGATGGTATTGTTCAACGAATCCGGTTTTGCGGCATTGATGCACCGGAGGTATCCCAGCCATTGGGAAAAGATTCTAGGGATTATCTGCGATCGCTCATTTCCCTTAATAAATTTGTACAAATATCTATAGTAGATTCAGATCGCTATGGCCGGAAAATTGGTGAGATTTTTCTAGTTTCAAATGGTACAGAAAAATTTATCAATGAAGAAATGGCAAAAGCTGGTATGGCTTATAGCTATGATAAATATAAAAATTGCCCTAACCAGATTGCTATTCAGAATGGTGAAGCGATCGCAAAATCTCAAAAGCTTGGAGTATGGTCTGGGGAATTTCAGAAGCCTTGGGATTATAGAAAATTAAGGGATTAATTCCCACTATAAAAAAATCCCTAGTCGGTAGGGATTAAGGTTAGGATCTTGAATTTACCGTATCATGATCATTTTACCACGTCTTGTTGAACAATGCAATTATTTTTTCATAATCTATTGTCTGAATCTCACTAGTTTTTTCATAACCATGATTATTGATTATTGTTCTTACTTCATTTTCAGAAACACCTTTTTCTTTAGTGATCGCCCATAGTCTTTTTTGCTGTGGTTCGGTTATCAATTTTTGGACTGTTGGATTTATTGGTATGCCTCTAGCACCTGCCTTTATTTGTTCATTTTCTTTGTGAAATTTGTAGGCTCTACCGTCTCCCTGTTTGTGGAGTAATTTTACAGTGAGAACCTGATCATCGAGATATCTAGCAATTCCAAAAGCCTCGGCCGCATTTTTAAAAGCGTCTGCGGTAGCACGTTCTATAGGTGTACCTCTGGCCATGTCTTTTCCTTCATTAGAAATAAGCTGTATGGGTGCATTACCAGGAGCTTGGCGAGATACACCTGCTATGGTTATTGTGCAGGAAATATGGCAATAATCGCCGATGTAATTAGGTTCAGTCCAGGTGCATGACCATTCAGGATAAACCTCGTCCAGTCTCTCCCTGATATCTTGCCAAGGTATAAAAAACCATCTTTTACCTCCTGGTAGTGGTCTCTCTATGTGTTGATCAGGTCGAAACGGTTCTTTTAATGCTGCTAGAATTTGCGGAAAGTTTGCATTCATATTTTTTAAGGTGGGATAGTTGATGATGCGGACTAAAATTACCTCATTCATTACTTTTTATATTTTGTCCATTTTGTGTTATACTCCTGGATGGGGTGGGTTAATTAATTCCTGGTCGTTTTATTTACACCTGCCCTCTCTTATGGCCGTGAGCTTCAGCCAGAATATTAAGATGCCCAGTGGTCGTCAATTGGGTCAAATTCCCATTGATTTTTTATAGCCTTATTCCTGCGTTCCATCCAGCAATATTCATATTCTCGCTGGTTTTCCGCCCCTAAATATTTCCACAATGCAAATATATGTTTATCTGGGATTTGACCCTGTACTATGGGATGATTTCTTAAAATATCAGCGGCTTTTTGATCTTGTTCAAATGCTTTCCTTGTTCCTTTGAATGCGTGGCAGCTGCATCTAATCTCATCACGCATCATTTTGAGTTCGTAAAAATCTCCTGTATTTCCCTTACTAATAAATTCATCCCATTCACTGGATGGTTCTAATTTGTATGGGTCAGCTTTTGACCAGCAGCGGATAATGAGAGTATTTACATAGTTGAATTTACTGATAAATCTGGAAATACCCTTGATCTTGATTTTCTCACCCCGTTTGGTAATTTTATTGGGGATATGAAGATAAACTACTTTTTCCCAAACATCAACAGTAGCGTGATCAATCCCTGCTTTAATATCGCTATCTTTCCATCCAAATTCTTTTAATAAACTTTTAGTATTTTCTAAACTGTAGATATGTCTTAATGCGTAATCTTCACCATTATTTTCATGTAATAGATGCTGGTGAAATATAGAGTAATTATAATTTTCTCTTGTGTGAGCTTTTGCGGAAAATCTTTGAGTATTCATGATGTTTAATTCCTGGTCAGAATTTTTATTTACTCTTATAGTATAGCGTGCATTCTAGCTATTGTCAAGATTTTTTATAAAATTATTAGGGGAAATAAAATAGCGATCTGCTTTTATCAGCACTTCGCTATTTTTAGTAATTAATTAATCATGCCCGTGGTATGACTTGAAAATATAAAACCCTCCCTCTGTTTCTATTGCGTCGTAATTGCCAAAAAATAGTTCTCTTGCTACTGACTCCCAGTTGATATGGCGTGACCAGAATGGGTGGTCTTTTTCCAATTGTTCAAGTTCTAGATAGTGTTTTGTTTGATCTGAATTTGCACAAAAATCCTCCTTAGATTGCCATTTACCGCAGTAGTAGTTATTAAAATTATTGGCGAATTTTTCTAGCTTTTCCTCGTCTATTTCCTCGCTTCTGGATATAGCAATGTCCAGCCAACTAGCGATCGCTTTCATGTCTTCGGATTTGTAAATTATATTAGCCAATTTGCTAATATATCCAAGTCCTTTATCTTTGGGAAACATTCCCTCAAAATTTTCGTGGTCGTGTATATCCCATTCCTCGCATTTGTCGTCATCAATAGGAGACCAAGACAACATCCACTTCATATCATCTATTATGTCTTCTTCGTCTTGGGTCGCGTCAATCCATAACCCATGCAGATAACCTCCGTTGTAGGCTGATAGGCAAGCTACATATATTTTAGGTTTGTCTTGGTTGCTACATTCTCTCTCATATTCTGGATATGGTAGACGGCATTTTATCCCGGATTTATCTGAGTTGTCGAAGTAGGGGAAATCTATGTTACTGAGTGAGGCTGCTAAATCTAGCGCAGCGCGATCTAATTTGTCAAAAGTTAACGTTTTGCCATCTCTGCGGACATCATAAAGCTGATCTTGAATGGCGATCGCTTCCCATTCTGATTTTAAAGTTAATTCCATTTTGCTTAATTCCTGGTCAGAATTTTTATTTACTCTTATAGTATAGCGCGTATTCTAGCTATTGTCAATTTTCTAAGGGAAATTAAAAATATTTTCCTAACGATTGAATCAGATCAAGATCCCATGATCCCTGCGGTCTGGTATCTGGGCCGTGGCGAGGCGCTGGAGGCCAAACGCGCCCCAAACGAAGGGCCTTCAGGTAACACCCATAGTCAAAAGATGGAGTCAAAAGATGGAGTCAAAAGATGGAGTCAAAAGATGGAGTCAAAAGATGGAGTCAAAAGATGGAGTCAAAAGATGGAGTTGAAAGATGGACTAGCTTCGCTGCCGGGATCTTTAAGCATGAGTAAAAGCTTTTGCTACGCATTATCCCTTATTAGCAAAAACTATATTTATTGATACCAACGCGTCCCAAGCGGGGTGATTCCGGTAACACCTTAGCGATTAAACCAGATCAAGATCCCATGATCTCTGCGGTCTGTTATCTGGGCCGTGGCGAGGTGCTGGAGGCCAAACGCGCCCCAAACGAAGGGCCTTCAGGTAACACCCATAGTCAAAAGATTGAGTCAAAAGATGGAGTCAAAAGATGGAGTCAAAAGATGGAGTCAAAAGATGGAGTTGAAAGATGGACTAGCTTCGCTGCCGGGATCTTTAAGCATGAGTAAAAGCTTTTGCTACGCATTATCCCTTATTAGCAAAAACTATATTTATTGATACCAACGCGTCCCAAGCGGGGTGATTCCGGTAACACCTTAGCGATTAAACCAGATCAAGATCCCATGATCTCTGCGGTCTGTTATCTGGGCCGTGGCGAGGTGCTGGAGGCCAAACGCGCCCCAAACGAAGGGCTTTCAGATAACACCCATAGTCAAAAGATGGAGTTAAAAGATGGAGTCAAATACCTTTAAGGAAGCATCAGAAGCTACTCAAGCTTCTGCTGCGGTGGTGGATAGCGATCGCCTACTTATAGAAACTGATTGTCCATTTTTGTCGCCTGTACCCAGACGTGGAGAAAAGCGCAATGAACCAGCTTATGTCCGCCATGTAGCGGAACAACTAGCAAAAATACGAGGAGAAACTATCGAAGAAATTGCCCAGAAAA
>Ga0208200_100051_pt1 | contig 28584 bp, 30 predicted proteins | sample LakMenEpi13Aug08_FD_150689 | JGI IMG/M metagenome (GOLD analysis project Ga0208200, IMG submission 150689) | Freshwater microbial communities from Lake Mendota, WI - 13AUG2008 deep hole epilimnion (SPAdes) | ecosystem: Environmental > Aquatic > Freshwater > Lake > Epilimnion/Euphotic zone ...
GAATGTACACTTTCTTTATATATTCTTTCTAGTAATTTGGCTGTATCAAAGTTTAAATCTCTAATAAATCGCATCTTTTTCTCTTTATTTCTATTAATAATTTATTTTATCAATTTATTATTAAAATGTATAATTAATTTTGCATGGGTACTTATTCAAGACCCAGTAAAATTAGATTGGCAACCTTATGTAAAAATAGAACATTATCAATTGAAAACAGAATACCTTTTAAAAGGTATAATATAGGAGTGTTTAGATCCCCGACTTCTTAAAGAAAACCGGGATCTGGAAGTCCAAGATTAAAGGATTTACAGGATTATGAAACTACAAATTACTACTCAACAAATCAAAACAGTTACAGTTTACTATTATCGTTCCATTCCTGAATTTAAAGAATATATTTTAATTGACCAAACTAGATATTATATAATGCAGTACGTAAAAAATAATTGATAAATAACAATCCTGTAAATCCTTAAATCCTGGACATCCTGATTCTAACAAATAAAATGTGATCAACTCACAGACAATTGATAAACAAAAATCCTGTAAATCCTCTAATCCTGGACATCCTGATTCTGACAAATAAAATGTGATTAACTCACAGACAATTGATAAATAACAACCCTTTTATTTGCAGCCGGACGTAGTGAAGCCCTAAAACGCTTTTTAGTAGAAGAAGGAGCAGGAAACGACCAACGCTTTTGGGGACTCGCTCAGGCATTATCGGCATTATACCCCACCAGTACAGATGAAAAACGCTGGGTAGATGGGGTATTAGCCCGAAAGAAAGGACTAGGATTTTAAATAGGAGGAAAATTACAGAATACTATTTATGTTACTCTAAGGTAAGAAGAAATAGATTAGTTAATGGTCATACCATGCAAACAGAAAAAATCTCAATTTCCTTACCAACATCTTTAATGCAGTTTGTGGAAAACTACAAAATTAGTAAGCGGTGTAAATCTCGTTCCCAAGTTATTGAATTAGCCTTAGATTTATTGCGAAATCAAGAACTAGAACAAGCATATAGGGAAGCATCAGCAGAAAATGACCCAAATTGGGAAATAACTATTGGGGATGGACTTACAGATGAAACGTGGTGAAATTTACTTTGCTAACCTTAGCCCCTCCGTTGGTTCAGAAATGGATAAACGCCGTCCGGCGCTAATAGTCAGTAATGATGCTAATAACAATGCTGCTACTACGGTGACAATTTTACCTATTACTTCTAATATTACTCGTATTTATCCCTTTGAAGTATTGCTAAATCCAGAAAATAGTGGTTTATCGAAACCTTCTAAAATTCAAACCCAGCAAATACGAACAATTTCTAAAAAACGAATATCAGAAGATGCTATAGGTAATTTGAGTACAGAATTAATGGAATTGGTTAACGCGGCTATTAAATTACATTTCAATTTAGATTAAATTATCTTTTCTCGCACTCCACACTTTCACACTACCAAAATTATGGCAACTATTAAACCTTGGTACAAAATTGATGGGCTAACACCCCGCGAAGATTTACGGGATGATAAACCTTTAGATGCTTCCGAATTTGCAGTACATTTAGATCAGGTCAGAAATCAAATAGCACCTGCTGACTATCAACAACCAGAAAGGTTTTTTGACCGGACTTATTTAACTTTCAAATAATAATAAAAGTGGTTCTACACCGATTCTAAATACTGTGGGAAAGAAACCTGCACCCTATGATAGTAATAATAAGAAAAAATCACCAAATGAACCACAACCAAAAAAAGATGAACCTGAGATTATAACCCCAGTTGCATTACCAAAATTATTAAAGTGGAGTGGTGTAATTACATCGCAAAAATGGACGAATTTTTACACGAAAGTTTTATCTAAATTTGCAACCATCAAGGATTTGAAATTAACATTAAAATTGGAGGTTTTAGTAGAGGGAGAAATAGCTACCCAAAAGATTGAGGAAACTAAAGTTGCACTGGCTGAGTTAGGACTAAATAATGATATTAAGACTGATATAGATTGAGTGAATTAGTTGGGATTGGGATTACTGTGCGGAAAAGCTAATATTCTTATCAAAAAACAAGAGTTTTTAGAACAAGACAATTTTTTCGTGCTACGCATATTTTAAAAACATCTTGTTTTCAGAATATCTTTAGCGATTTTTTGCAGTTGTTGACGGTTAATTTTACCTTGGACATTACGGGGTAAGTTTGCTAGGGAAATCCAATATTTAGGAATTTTAAATTTACTCAGTTGATTTTTGAGTTGATTTTGAATTTCTATGTGGGAAATATTTTTATTTTTGGGAGTATAAATAGCTGTTAATGCTTGTCCCCAATGTTTATCAGCTATACCAATTACACAAACATCAATTACCATTTGAGTTTTTCTAATTGCTGATTCAATTTCTGTTGGGTAAACATTTTCCCCACCTGTAATAATTTTGTCGCTATTTCTGCCAATAATATGTAAATAGTCTTGATTATCTAAAAAACCAATATCATCAACTACAAAATTATTTCTATTTTCCCATATTTGGGGATAATAACCTAAAGCTAAAGATTGACTTTGAATATTTATATTTCCCGGTTGATTATCAATAATGATTTTAGCATGGGGAAGAATTTTTCCACTATTAAATTTACCTTTTAAAAATTCATCAGGTTTCAGAGTTGCAATTTGAGACGCTGTTTCTGTCATTCCATAGGTAGGTGCTAATCTAATTTGATGAAATCTAGCTTTTTCTAATAGTTCTTCCCAAGGTGGTGCACCTCCTAACAGAACTGTAGAAAATTTTGATAACCATTGGGTTAATTCAATATTTTGGAGAAGTTTTTGTAATTGGGTGGGAACTAAAGATATAAAAAATTCTTCTGGTTTAATATTGGGTATTTGACAATTTTCTAATTTTTTAGATGTGGTAATTACTAATTTACCTCCTGTTGTTAAAGAACGCATAAACTGCATTAATCCACTCACATGATATAATGGTAATATACAAAATGAATTAACAGAATCTATGGAAAAATATTCTGTAAATCCTTGCACAGAAGCGGTTAATGTTTGCCAGGTATGAATAGCAAATTTAATCTTTCCTGATGAACCACCGGTAGGAATCATAATAGAATTAGTAATTGGTAATTCATGGTTGATAATTGGTGATTTTGAAAAGTTATGATTTACTCCTAAAACTATATCTGGTTGAACTAAGTTAAAGACCTGTTCCCATTCGTCTTTACCCCAATCTGGGTTACAGAGAAAAACTGGACATTTAGCCGCACAAGCAGCAATAAAACTTCCTAGAAATCTCACTGGTGATCTTTCCGCAATGATAATTTTTGGATTTGATAACTGCATTAATTGTAAATATAATTCTGTTGCTATTTGTGGTAATTCTTGGCTATGATCACAAATTAGCCAATCATGGTTTTGTATATTTTCTAAAAGGTTTTCCATAGACTTTCTAGCCAGTTTGCTTCTTGTTGCTGAAAAAAGTGGTTAATTGCAAAACCAACAGCACGGTTATTTGTAGATAATTCTGCTGCTAATTTTAAGGCGGCTTTTCTGCCAATTTCGGTTTCAAATACAGATGAAAATACAATGTCAATTTGATGTTTTTTGCAAAACTCTTTTAACCTAAATGGTGAACCTATTATTGCCGGTTTAATCACAAAAATTCCCCCCCAACCTTGGTGAAAACAAAATTCTAATTGTTGGAAATTAGCAATAGATTCATCTAAGGCTATAGGTGTAGAATAGGAATTACTTAATTCCTGCATTTCTGTAAATTTATCTTTCTGTAAAGGTTGTTCAATAAATTCAATTTTTGGTAATAATTTATCGCACTTTTTTAACCATAATTCAGCCTGTTGGTAAGTAAGTCCACCATTAGCATCTAAACGTAATTTTGCTGAGGTTGGTAAACTAGAAATTAGTAAATCAAATATTTCTAATTCTTGATTTATATCATCAACCGCAATTTTCCATTTAAACGTTTTATATCCTTTTTCCCATAAATCATGCCATTGATTTAAAGCTAATTTTCCCGCTGATAATAAGGCACTATAGGTGAGATTAGTACCCAGTAATTGGAAATCGTAGCTACCTAAGTGGGTTGAAGATTCAAAAGCAAATTGACAAGCCGGTAACTTATCTGAAATAGTGAAAATTATCTCTTTAGTAATTATTTGTGGAAGTTGATAACAAAAATCTAAAGCTTGTTCTATGGTTTCTGAACCAAACCAAGAAATGGGGGAAATTTCCCCCCAAGTAATATTATTGTTTTGATCAATCAAGCGAATAATTATGCTTTCGCGGATTTCCCAAACCCCATAATTAGTAATAATGGGATTTGTGAATTTCTGACTAAAGTAACGAAAAGAAAATTGATAACCCATTAGGGACTTCCAAAAAAAACTCAACCCCTCATTCCTCCGTGTCCTCCGTGCCTCTGTGGTTCGTTTATTCTTAATGTAACTTAACCAAAAATAAATCCTAAACCCAAAAATAAGCAACTTACAAAATGAACTCTGATAGCGATAAATTTAGAATTACTCACTTTATCCGGTTGGTTGTGATTTTCTAAAACGTGACGACATAATTTCACCGCAAAAGGTAAACTGAGGAAACTTAGTAATGTCCCAATTGGGAAAATATTCAAGATTACAAACAGTAAAATTAGAGGATAAATACTCGCAGTAAAACCCACTAAAACCTTTGCACTAGTTTGAGTTCCTAAACGCACAATAGGAGATTTTTTTCCTGCGGCTATATCGTCTGTAACTTGGTGAAAATGGGAACAAAATAGCACTAAACTAGTAAGAATACCCAAAATTACGGAAACTGCTAAATTAGTGCTAGACCAGGTTTGAGTTTGGCTATAATAGGCTGCACCCATCCCCAAAGGACCAAAGGCAAAAAAGCAGAGAATTTCCCCTAAACCCTGATATCCTAGACGGAAGGGCGGACCTTGGTACATATAGCCCAAACCGCAGCATAAAAGAATTATACCGATAACTGTCGGGTCTTTTTGCAAAAAGGCGATCGCTATTATCCCCAACAAACCCAAGCCTAAACACAGGTTTCCTATCCAAAACATTAAAGTTTTGTTACCAGTTAAATTCACCAATGAATGATTTTTATTTTTATCAATTCCTGTTTCGGCATCAAAGACATCATTACTAATATTTTCCCAGGCTAAAATTAAAATTGCTGCCGCAATAAACAAAGAAAATATTGTGATATTAAAAATCTTTATTTCCCTAAATGCTACCGCAGAACCTACCCAAATCGGCATAATAGCAACACTGTACATTGGCGGTTTAATAGCCGCCAGCCATAGTTTACCTTGAGGTCGTGAAATCTGAGTTAAAGTCATCAATCGTGATTAGTTAAATTACTAGAACTTGCGTTATCAGTTAAATTTTATAATTTTGTAGTTTAACTTTGGTAAATTACCAAAAAATGCTAATTTTATGATTACAGGTGAATATCCTGCCATAAAACCTGCCATTTTGCAACCAAAACAGGATCAACTCCAAAATCAAGCTAACTTTATGCTGGTTAATGGTGACTGAATTATGTTACCTATAAAAATACCACCATGATTTATTCATTTTAGGAAGATAACTTAATAAAAATTAACTTATACATCCATGACAATTTCACCATGTCGCAGCCACACCTTTGTAGACTACAAATACCTGAATCAATTACTATTAGAGATTCAGGAAAATTGCCACCGCAATAATAATAGTAAAATTGTCAGTATTTCTCTAGAAATTGGTTTAGTTGATCCTTTGCTGGTTTTCGATAAATTTAGTCAAAAAAATAGCAAAAACTTTTATTTTGAAAATAGAAGTAATGGTGAAGCAATCGCAGCAATTGATACTGTAGATAAAATAGAAATTTCTGGTCAAGACAGGTTTACAAAATCAGAAGAATTTATCAAAAATTGTCTGAAAAATATAATTCCTATTTCTGATCAAAATCAGACTTTTTCTTTACCTCAATTTTTTTGTACTTTTAGTTTTTTTGATCAGCACCAAACAACAGATTATCCATTTCCCTCTGCTACAGTTTTCTTACCTGCTTGGCAAATAGCTTTAAAAAATAATCGCTGCACATTAATAATGAATAAAATTATTAATTCTAGTATTAATATTACCAAAATATTAGATAATTTACAACGTCATTTAGAAATTATTAAATCCTTGAAAAATCACTCCCTAAATATTGATACATTTACTTTGAATTTATATAAAAAAATCACTAAAAATGGTGAGAAATTTAAAACTTCTGTTTCATCAGTATTAGAAATAATTCACTCCAATCATTTAAGAAAAATTGTTTTAGCTGATACCTTAGATGTCAGTCTTAATCATGATTTTAACTTATTACAATCTTTAAATAATCTCCGTCAATTACATCCTAATTGTCATGTATTTTCCACCAGTAATGGCCAAGGACAAAATTTTATTGGTGCTAGTCCAGAAAGATTAATTAGTATTCACAAACAACAGTTAATTACTGACGCTTTAGCAGGTTCAGCACCCAGAGGTAAAACACCCACCGAAGATACTGCAAATGCTAACAACTTAATCAATAGTACCAAAGAAAAACATGAACATAAACTTGTCCTAGATTTTATTACTCAACATTTATCTCAACTAGGTTTATTACCCCAAGTTCTAGCCCCCAGACTCCGACAATTATCTAATATCCAGCATTTATGGACACCAATTAGTGCCGCTATTCCCAATAATATTCACCCTTTACAAATCGTTGCAAAACTGCATCCAACACCAGCAGTTGCCGGTGCAGCGCGAGATATTGCTTGTGCAAAAATTCGCCATTATGAAAGTTTTGAAAGGGGTTTATATGCAGCGCCTTTAGGTTGGGTAGACGGGGAAGGAAATTGTGAATTTATTGTCGGCATTCGTTCAGCTTTAATTAATGGTAATCATGCTAGACTGTATGCAGGTGCCGGTATTGTTGCTGGTTCAGACCCAGAAAAAGAATTTGCAGAAGTACAACTGAAACTGCAAGCTTTATTAAAAGCATTAGTTTGAAAAAAGAGTTTACCTTATTCCCCCTCGGAGACTAATAACGAGATTATATTATCAAGTACAGATACTAATAATAAAACTCTTGTGGTGCGGGCATCTTGCCCGCATGAAATGTACCTCCCTCAAGCTCAACGTGCCCTATTATCAATCATTATAAATCCCGATGACTAAATGATTTTGCATTTACACCTGTGTAGGTTTTCACAATATGTCCATTACCAGACATTTGATATTTATATGTAATCAAACCTTCCAAACCAACAGGTCCACGCGGAGGCATTTGTTGGGTACTAATACCCACTTCTGCACCAAATCCATAACGGAAACCATCAGCAAACCGGGTAGAACAATTATGATAAACTCCCGCTGCATTTACTAAACTTTGGAAAGTTTCCGCCGCTGTGATATCTTCAGTAATAATTGCTTCTGTATGTCGAGAACCATAATTTTCAATATGGCATATAGCTTCATTTAAAGAATCAACAATTTTAATCGCTAAAATCAAATCACTATATTCTGTTTGCCAGTCTATTTCCGTTGCTGGGACAATATTAGGTAAAATTTTTAAAGTACCTTCATCACCTCTTAATTCTACATTTTTTGCTTCTAAAGCTGCCGCAACTTGGGGCAAAAATTCGCCAGCAATACTACTATGAACTAGCAAAGTTTCAATAGCATTACAAGCAGCAGGATATTGCATTTTAGAATCTACAGTAATATTAATAGCCTTAGTAATATCTGCCCCTTGATCTACATAAAGATGACAAATACCATCAGCATGACCTAATACCGGAATGCGAGTATTATCTTGCACAAATTTCACGAAAGCATTAGAACCCCTGGGAATAATTAAATCTACATATTTATCTAATTGTAACAGTTCTAATATTTCTTCCCTAGTTGTTAACAATTGCACCGCATCAGGATTAACATCCGTATCAGATAATCCTTGCTTAATCGCTTTAACTATAGCCTCACAAGAACCTAAAGCCTCTTTACCACCTTTGAGAATTACACCATTACCAGATTTAATTGCTAAAGAAACAATTTGAATAGCCGCTTCAGGACGCGCTTCAAAGATAATTCCTAAAACCCCCAAAGGACAAGTAGTTCGTTTAAGAATTAAACCCGTATCAATTTCTCGATGAATTTGTACCTTACCAATAGGATCATCTAATTTACCAACATCTCGCACACCTGCGATCGCATCTCTTAATTTATATTCATCTAACTGCAACCTTTTATAAAGAGGTTCAGCGATTCCTGCCGCCGTTGCTGCTTGACAATCAGCCAGATTTGCTTGCAGAATATCACCCCTTGCCAATTCTAACGCCTGAGCGATCGCTTCAATCGCCTGATTTCTGGACTCCAAAGAAAGAACTGCCAGCTTGCTTGCAGCCTGACGGGTTTGTTTAGCAAAAGCAGTTAAAGGAGAAACAATTTTGAAATTACTCATGTATAGCAACAATCTATATATTGATTCCCATCCTATCAATTTTCCCAGGCGCATTTACCACTATTGTACTTTTAAGCAGATTTTCAGGAAAAAATAGCTGAAATAGCTAATTTTTCCCCCATCTTTTTATATTGAGTCTATGTGCTTAACCCTTTTGAACTCGACGTTCAAATTCTTCAGCAGTTTTTCCAACTACATCCAACGCCGAAGCATAGATATCATTATGCTCCTGTTTCAGCCAGCCTAACAGATTAGCTATCTGAGCATTCCGCAAATCTAAATCAGTCTGAAAAATAATTGAAGTCGCCATCGCTTCAGCATATTGACGTGGATGACCTTTTTTAACAAGAGCATCCACCAAGGTCGCTAAAGCTGCCTGGGAAATATTAGCAGGAGTCCCTTCTGTAGTCATAATTTTTGAGTTAAAAAAATAAAATCCATACACAATTTTAATTCATCTAGAGGAATTTGATTGAAGTGGCCATAATTAACTAGTCGACTTTTCGTTACAAACCATATTTTTTCTGTATACCTAATTATTGTTAGTATTGATACATGACATGTAAGCTTTATTAGCTGAGATAATTTGCCGAAGTTCACGCAATTTCTGCCGGTTGAACAAAATAAACAAAATACGTAATATACCTTCTAGACACTCAAATATATCTTTCAATAGTGAATTTTAGATTGATTTCACCACTTAAAATTTGCTGATTGATCATATTTTGGTATTAGCCTTATACAACTATAACCATTACACAGCAATAATTTCAGGAATAATAAATATTAATAATGTGTGATATACAAGCGTTAATACTATAATTTTCTTCTTGAGTAATTTTTTCAATAATCTTTAAGCAAATATAAAAATATTAACCATATCTGTCAAGTTTGACAGCCTGTCAATCATGTATATTTTGTATTTCATATACGTATCATTTTTGTCTACTCATAAAACTTCACATTTCTTGACCAATTTTTTCTTTACATCCTGAGGATTCGATGATAACTTGTTTAAAGGTTAAGCGAATTGCTTAATCAAAGGTAACAAAACTAACAACAGGGACTTAAAACAATGGCAGTTGAAAAAACCAATTCTTCCTCCAGCTTGGCAGAAGTTATTGATAGAATCCTCGACAAAGGTATCGTTATTGACGCTTGGGTTCGTGTTTCCTTAGTTGGTATTGAATTACTAGCTATCGAAGCTCGTATCGTTATCGCTTCCGTAGAAACCTACTTGAAGTATGCTGAAGCAGTTGGTTTAACCCAATCAGCAGCAGTACCTGCTTAATTAGCAATTTAATAAGTTAGAGAATAACCACTACTCTATTTAGGTTAGTTATTCTCATCATTTCTCCAATTTCCGACAATAAATAAAAAGGACTTAAGAAAATGGCAGTTGAAAAAACCAATTCTTCCTCCAGCTTGGCAGAAGTTATTGATAGAATCCTTGACAAAGGTATCGTTATTGACGCTTGGGTTCGTGTTTCCTTAGTTGGTATTGAATTACTAGCTATCGAAGCTCGTATCGTTATCGCTTCCGTAGAAACCTACTTGAAGTATGCTGAAGCAGTTGGTTTAACCCAATCAGCAGCAGTACCTGCTTAATTAGCAAGTTCCAGAATATCAGGATTGATTTATTAATCCTGATATTTAGTTCTACTTTTTTTAAATCAACGTTTCTCAAAGTATATTACAAAAAAGTACGAATCCTTCAAATGTAGTACCTAGAGAAGCGATTTCTAGTAGGTCTGGGCTAATTTACTATTTTTTTTGGAGAACTTCATGATTTCTTTAATGGCAAAAATCCGGCAAGAGCATCAGTCAATAGCTGAGAAAGTGGCTGAACTATCTCTTGGTACTCAAGAATTCTTGTCCGTCACAACAGCGAAAAGACAAGAGCAAGCTGAAAAACAAGCTCAAGAACTGCAAACGTTCCACAAAAATCTTCAAGAAACAAGCAAAGAGTCTTTATCAGAGACAACCCAAGCAAGAATTGCTCAAGCTGAAAAACAAGCTCAAGAACTGCAAACGTTCCACAAAAATCTTCAAGAAACAAGCAAAGAGTTTTTATCAGAGACAACCCAAGCAAGAATTGCTCAAGCTGAAAAACAAGCTCAAGAATTGTTAGCCTTCTATAAGGATCTTCGGGAAACAAGTCAACAGTTTTTATCAGAAACAGCCCAAGCAAGAATTGCTCAAGCTGAAAAACAAGCTCAAGAACTGTTAGCATTCCACAAGAATCTTCAAGAAACAAGCCAAGAGTTTTTATCAGAAACAAACAAAGCAAGAATGGCTCAAGCTGAAAAACAAGCTCAAGAATTGTTAGCCTTCTATAAGGATCTTCAAGAAAAAACTGAGCAGTTCTTGTCAGAAACAAACAAAGCAAGAGTTGCTCAAGCTCTGGAACAGAAAGAGTCTCTCCTTAACTTCCGTCAGGATTTGTTTGTGAGTATCTTTGGTTAATAAATGCTCTTAGTTCCTGTAGTCCAGTTGGACAATAGGTACACATAGCAAAACCCCCTGATATTCCAGTTACACGACTGGTAAGACAAGGGGGTAGTTAATAAAATTCAACAACAATCAGTCTTGGCGTGAAGTTTTCGTTGTCTATATTTATACTCTGTATTTATTAACATAGAAAATCAGCCTAGCATTAATGCTAATACTCTTGTTAAACTAGACTTTGTGCTTTGTTTACAAATGCAAGTTTAGCAGTATCGGCACAAACATAAACTTTTTTTTACTATCTTCAACTTATGACTGCTACCAAGGTTAATCACAAAAGAGCCGTTCTTCGTCTTCGTCCAGGTCAATTTGTAGTTACACCTGCTATTGAGCGAGTGGCAATTAGGGCACTACGTTATCTCAAATCAGGGTTTCCTATTCACTTACGCGGACCTGCAGGTACAGGGAAAACAACCTTAGCCATGCACTTGGCTAATTGCCTGGACAGACCAGTTATGATGCTGTTTGGAGACGACCAATTTAAGAGTTCAGATTTGATTGGTAGTGAATCTGGTTACACCCACAAGAAGGTACTAGACAACTATATCCATAGTGTTGTTAAACTTGAGGATGAGTTTAAGCAAAATTGGGTTGATTCCCGATTAACCTTAGCTTGTCGTGAAGGTTTCACCTTAGTTTATGATGAATTTAACCGTTCACGTCCTGAAGTTAATAACGTCTTGCTGTCAGCATTAGAAGAAAAAATTCTCAGTCTTCCTCCTAGCAGCAATCAGCCAGAATACTTAAGTGTTAATCCTCAATTTCGGGTGATTTTTACATCAAATCCAGAAGAGTATGCGGGAGTTCACTCAACCCAAGATGCTTTGATGGATAGATTGGTGACTATTAGTATGCCAGAACCAGATGAGATCACTCAAACAGAGATATTAATTCAGAAAACAAATATAGACCGAGAATCGGCTAACTTCATAGTACGGTTAGTTAAATCATTTCGTCTGGCGACTGGAGCAGAGAAAACTTCTGGCTTACGGTCTTGTCTAATGATTGCTAAGGTCTGTGCGGATAATAATATTCCGGTGACAACAGAAAGTTTAGATTTTCCAGATATTGCTATAGATATTCTGTTCAACCGCTCTCATCTATCTATAAGCGAATCAACGAACATTTTCTTGGAGTTACTGGATAAATTCTCAGCTGAAGAACTTGAGATATTAAATAATAGAGTCACGGGAGACAATGTTTTTTTGACTGACAATTCCCAATTTACATCCCAACAATTGGCTGATCAAGCGAATTAGGTTATAAAGTATAAGTCTCTCACTTACCCGACGGGGGGGTGATGAGATCAATCTAGGTAAGTGACCACTAGAGCAACTAGCAAAGTTGATCATTGCTCAATCAGAAATGTTAGTCGCTGGGGAATGAACACTTTAATTTGCCAGTTTTTCTACTCAATAATTTGATATAATATTGAGCAGATGGGTCAATACCTTCGCCAAGACCCTGAAACCCTATGATGTCGTAATGATTTGATTGGGTTTCAGAACTGTGTTTGGGAAATTGACACAAGTATTGATGGGTATCACCCAATAATAACTAGTGGTTTATTTTCCTTAGAGCAGTGATATTTGGTTTGTAAAATCAGGTATGATCCCTATAACATTCAAGAGTTGAATTGCTTGTGACTTCTACCCCAATGCTGCCAACGCGTCCTAATACTAACTCAAGTCGAGCTATTAACACATCTACCCAAGGTTCGACTTTAGCGGACATTCTCGAAAGGGTTTTAGATAAGGGCATTGTGATTGCTGGTGATATTTCTATATCTATAGCTTCCACAGAACTTATACATATTCGGATTCGCTTGTTGATTTCCTCCGTGGACAAAGCCAAGGAAATGGGCATCAATTGGTGGGAAAGCGATCCCTATCTGAGCACTAAGGCTCAACGGTTGGTTGAAGAAAATCAACAGCTTCAGCATCGTCTAGAGAGCCTAGAGGCAAAGCTAAATTTACTGACTTCTTCTAGTGTGGAGGAGAATATCCCCTTATCAGCAGATATTGGGGATGATTTGCGTCAAACGGCTGAAGAAATTCCATCACCAGATACACCGATTGAAGTTCTGGATTTTCGGTCTGAAAACGGTGGAGAAACTTCACCATATCTGAATACAACAATGGAAGTTCTTGATTTTCAATCTGAAACCATTGAAGAAGGTTCATCACCCTTAGATTCAACAATGGAGGTTCTTGATTTTCAGTCTGAAACCGTTGAAGAAATTTCATCACCTGTAGATTCAACAGTGGAAATTCTGGATTTTCAGTCTGAAACCATTGAAGAAGGTTCATCACCCGTAGATCCAGCAATTGATGTCTAATCTAAACTATGATCTACATTCAATAGAAACTGAAAGTCTGGAAAATTTAATAGTCAAATTGGATCAGAGACATTTAAAACTTGAGGTTGCATCATGAACATGGTTTGCACTCCTGCTGAAAACTTAAATAATTCACTAACTATTCCTGCTAAAGCCAAGAATGAGGCGGGTTTAGCTCCTTTACTTTTGACTGTATTGGAATTGGTGCGCCAGTTGATGGAAGCTCAAGTAATTCGGCGCATGGAAGAGGATTTACTGAGTGAACCTGACTTAGAGCGGGCTGCAGATAGTCTGCAAAAATTAGAAGAACAAATTTTACATTTATGTAAGACGTTTGACGTTGACCCCGCAGATTTAAATATAAATTTGGGAGATGTTGGGACCCTTTTGCCATCTTCCGGTTCTTATTATCCAGGTCAACCCAGTAGTCGTCCTTCGGTACTAGAGCTATTAGATCGACTTTTAAACACGGGAATTGTTGTAGATGGTGAGATAGATTTGGGTATCGCTCAAATCGATCTTATTCACGCTAAATTACGGTTGGTTTTGACTTCAAAACCAATGTAATACTAATTTATCAATCATAAATTTAGATTTGATCTTTTTACAGCTTATGAGTACTGGTCTTTATTTGTATGGTATTTTCCCAGACGAGATTACTGAAACTCTTGTTCTTGAAGGATTGGATGAACAACCTGTTCATAGTCAAGTGGTTGATGGGTTTTGTTTTTTATATTCAGAGGCTCTTCGAGAAAAATATTTGGCCTCTCGTCGTAATTTGTTAGCTCATGAAAGAGTTTTAGAAAAAACAATGCACAAGGGTTTTCGTGTTCTTCTCCCCCTGCGGTTTGGATTAGTGGTTAAAGATTGGGAAACCATCATGAGTCAACTGATTAATCCCCATAAGGATCAATTAAATCAATTGTTTCAAAAATTGGCAGGGAAAAGAGAGGTTAGCATTAAAGTTTTCTGGGATGCTAAAGCGGAATTACAAAACATGATGGAGTCTCATCAGGAGTTGAAGCAGCAACGCGACAACATGGAAGGTAAAAAGTTGAGTATGGAGGAAGTGATTCAAATTGGACAATTAATTGAAAGTAATTTATTAGCCCGCAAACAAACTGTAATTCAAGCTTTCTCTAGTGAGCTAGACCCTTTGGCTCAAGAGATTGTAGTCAGTGATACCATGACTGAAGAAATGATTTACAATGCAGCCTTTTTGATTCCTTGGGAAAGTGAATCTGAATTTGGTGAACGTGTCGAAATGATTGATCAGAAATTTGGTGATCGCTTACGTATTCGCTACAACAATTTTACTGCTCCCTATACATTTGCTCTGCTTGATTCATAGGAGTTATGACCATGTTGACGAAACTGTTACTACTACCAATCATGGGTCCACTAAGTGGAGTTGTCTGGATTGCGGAAAAAATCCAAGAGCGGACTAATACTGAGTTTGATGCTCAGGAAAATTTGCATAAACAATTATTAAGCTTGCAACTTTCCTTTGATATTGGCGAAATTGGTGAGGAGGAATTCGAGATTCAAGAAGAAGAGATTCTTTTAAAAATTCAAGCCCTAGAAGAGGAAGCACGCTTAGAACTAGAAGCTGAACAAGAGGAAGCACGCTTAGAATTAGAAGCTGAACAAGATCAAGATCTTGTTTCGCTACCTTAGTATAAATAGGGGTAAGTAAACTACCTTTTTTTACATTTAAAACTCTTGAGAAACGGTAACGACAAATGATCCCATAAGAATCCTATTTGATTATTGAAAAGTTAAGAAACTCCTAGCCTTTCTTGATCAGGGTTGTAATCTAAGTGTATTACAGCAGCTTTAGTAAAACCCTTTAAGTGCAAGGTTTTGTGGTTTGTACCTAATTGACCTGCAATGCGGTAAAGTTGAAACTGATTATATAAAACCCGCGAAAGCGGGTTAATTTAGAAGATGTGTTCATACTTTACCGAATTTATCAAGACGTTGGCTCCTAATATTCAACCTCAAAAGTTTGGTAATTATTCGACTCAACAAAAATACTTGAACGGGCTATATTTTGAGAGGTATTGGAGTGAGGTTGACGGAATTTATGAATAGTTTTTTCTGTCGCTTCTATTTGTTCATTGAGGATATCTAAGCGTTGTTGAAGTAAACCCATTTTCTCTTTTATGGAAGACATATCTCGCTGAATACGTTGTTTCTCTGTCACCATTTTATAAAGATCCAACTGACTGGATGCATCAGACTTAGGACGGGGCATTGTGCTAATTTTAGCTACACTAATACTGCGATTAATAACTGTTTTCATGAAAGATACCTGAAAATATTTTTATCATTATAACCAAGTTTTTGTGATTGTAAATCCCCAAATTATCTGGAAAAAAATTTAGCTCTGATTTTAATGAATATGAACTTTAAATACTTCGTAACAGCAAATATTTTTATCTAGGTGAAATATATGGAATTAGAAAATCTCTACACTTATGCTTTTTTAGAAATACCTAGCTCTCCCTTGATTTTGCCACAGGGTGCTGTTAATCAAGTAGTGCTAATTAATGGTAATGAACTTGCGGCTATTGTCGAGCCGGGGATATTGTTAGAATCATTCCAAAATAATGATGAAAAAATTATCAAAATGGCTTTAGCTCATGATCGAGTGATTTGTGAACTTTTTAAGCAAATTACGGTTTTACCATTACGTTTTGGAACTTATTTTACTTCTGTAAATAATCTGCTAAACCATCTAGAATCCCATAAACAAGAGTACCAAGAAAAGCTAGAAAAGATTAATGGTAAAAACGAATTTACTTTAAAATTGATCCCACGGATCATAGAAGAAGTACCATCTGAGGGGGGAGGTAAGGATTATTTCCTAGCTAAAAAGCAACGCTATCAAAACCAAAATGACTTCCTTATTGCTCAAGCAAAAGAAAAACAATATCTTATTGATTTAATCACCAAAGTTAATCAATTACCCGTTGTGATTCAAGAACAAGAGGAGGAAGTGCGAATTTATATTTTGATTGGTTGTCAAGATAAAAACTTGCTTTTAGAACAATTTTTAAATTGGCAAAAAGCTTGTCCACGGTGGGATTTAATTTTGGGAGATAGCCTTCCTCCTTACCACTTTATTGAATGATTATCTATTAGTCTTTTCGTGAATTTTTTAACTTTATTATGAACCATTACGACTCACTTAATTTAGTTATGTTTAGCGGCAAGGGTGGAGTTGGTAAAACTACCACTTCTTGCAGTTTTGCTCGTCATTGGGCAAAACAGTTCCCTGAAGAAACAATTTTGTTGCTGTCTACAGATCCGGCACATTCCTTAGGAGATGTATTACTGACAGAAGTGAAAGATTATGCTTCACCATTACCAGATTTGCCTAATTTAAGTGTTCAGGCTTTAGATGCTGAAAAACTACTCTTAGAATTTAAGTCCAAATATAGCCAATTTTTAGAACTACTGGTTGAGCGAGGAAGTTTAGCTGACGGACAAGATTTAGCGCCAGTTTGGGATTTGAACTGGCCTGGTTTAAATGAATTAATGGGGTTACTAGAAATCCAACGTCTACTGTTTGAAAAAAAAGTAGATCGCATAGTGGTTGATATGGCTCCTTCTGGTCATGCTTTAAACCTGTTGCGATTGGAAGATTTTTTAGATGTGATTTTAAACTCATTAGAGTTATTTGAAAAAAAGCATCAGGTAATTACAGAAACTTTGACAAGACAAAGTTATGTTCTTGATGAAGTTGATGACTTTTTAGCTGACCTGAAATTTCAATTAGCAGAAGGTAGACGACTACTACAAGATGATAAATTTACAGCTTGTATAGTTGTCGCTATTTCTGAACCTATGTGTTTTGCCGAAACTGAGCGATTTATCGAAAGTTTAGAAACCTTAAAAGTTCCCTATGGAGGAATAGTAATAAATCGAATTTTGGCACATTCAAATGTAGAACCAGACCGCTATGCAGAACAGCAAAACTTTATCAATAAATTCTTAAAAATTTCCCAAAATAAACCCGTTCTCATAGTCCCACAACAGCAATTCGCGCCATTAGGTGGAGTTGCATTAGACAATCTAGCAGCACAAATTCAATCTATTGATCATGTGGAACTCGCTGCTGCACCACTAATTCAATGGCCGACTAAGATTCCACCTAGCTTTACTGACTTTGTAGCGGAAGGTTGTCAACTAATTGTTGTTGGTGGCAAAGGAGGAGTTGGTAAAACCACAGTATCAGCGTCCATGGCCTGGGCTTTTGCTAATCGTTATCCTGATAAAAATATTCGCGTAATTTCTATAGATCCTGCTCATTCCTTGGGGGATGCTTTTGGTGAAAAATTAGGACATGAACCGAAATTATTAGCTCCTAATTTAACTGGACAAGAAATTGATGCTGAGAAAATATTAGATCAATTTCGTGCCGATTACCTATGGGAATTAGCGGATATGATTAGTGGTGAAGGGACAGAAACAGATACAACCATAAATATTGCTTATCTTCCAGAAGCTTGGCGGCAAATTATGTCTCAAGCTTTACCAGGTATTGATGAGATGCTATCCCTAATCACGATTATGGATTTATTAGACAGCAGCCAACAAGATTTGATTATTCTAGATACAGCGCCCACAGGCCATCTTCTGCAATTTTTGGAAATGCCAACTGCATTAGGAGATTGGTTATCTTGGATCTTTAAATTGTGGATGAAATATCAGAATGTCTTGGGTCGAGTTGATTTTATTGGACGGTTGCGAAGTCTGCGCCAACAAGTGGTCAAAGCTCAGAAGAAATTAAAAAACCCAAAGCATACGCAATTTGTGGGTGTAATTCAGGCTGAATCAGCAATTATAGCTGAACACATTCGTTTAACAGAATCTCTAAAAACTATAGGAATTCAACAGCGTTATGTGGTGCAAAATCGCTACACTGAAGATGTAGAGATTGAGAGTAGCTTGTTTTCACAGCAAACAATTATTCGCTTACCTAACTTACCTAGATCTGTCGAACCCATTGCCAGAATTAAAGGTGCTGCGGATCTTTTGTTTTAAGTGGATAATGTAGCCAAGAAACAATGGTTTTTTAGAGTCAATTTTTGGAGGAATCTGATGAGTGAAAATTTATTCAAGGGATTTGAGCAGTTAGTGGAATTGGTGAAAGCTCTGGAAGAAAAAGCAGAAAACGGAGAAATCAAGACCAATGTCCAGTTTAACTCCCGACCCCTAAGCAGTATTCCCAGAACAGGAAATATGCCCCGTACTAGTAATATGGGGGGTAACATGGGCAGTATGGGTAATGATGTGGGTACAAGTCGGATGAATACTCAAGCTCCCCCAGCAGCAGGTGCAGGTCCCTCAGATCCAGTTGTTCCCCCCGATCCTACTTCAGGTATTGCTCTTAAAGATATCGGTGGACTGAGCGAAATTGTCAAAGAACTCAAAGAACTGGTTGCTATTCCTTTAAAACGCCCTGACCTACTAGCTAAATTAGGACTAGAACCCACCCACGGCGTATTATTAGTTGGTCCTCCAGGAACGGGCAAAACCCTCACCGCCCGCGCTTTAGCAGAGGAACTGGGCGTTAACTACATTGCTATTGTCGGTCCTGAAGTCATCAGTAAATATTACGGTGAAGCGGAACAAAGATTGCGCGGTATCTTTGAAAAAGCCGCTAAAAATGCTCCTTGTATTATTTTTATTGACGAAATTGATAGCCTCGCCCCAGACCGCAGCGCCGTAGAAGGGGAAGTTGAAAAGCGTCTGGTTGCCCAATTATTAGGCTTAATGGATGGTTTTTCCCATAGCCCAGGGGTGATTGTTCTCGCGGCTACCAACCGCCCTGACCACCTTGACCCTGCCCTACGAAGACCAGGACGATTTGACCGGGAAGTTCAGTTTCGCATTCCTGATATCAACGGCCGCAAAGAAATCCTGCAAATTCTCACCCGTTCTATGCCCTTGGATAACACCGTTGACCTCGATTTTATCGCCGAGCGGGCGGTGGGATTTGTGGGGGCTGATTTGAAGGCCGTTTGTCAAAAGGCGGCTTATAGCGCCCTCCGTCGTCAAGTTCCTTCTATAGAGGTGCAAGCTCCAGAAAACATGACGGTTACTCAAACTGATTTTTTACAGGGACTAAAGGAAATCAAACCGGCTGTACTTCGCAGTGTAGAGGTGGAAGTTCCCCAAGTTGCTTGGGATGATATTGGTGGTTTAGAGAATATTAAGCAAACTCTGCGAGAATCTGTAGAAGGGGCTCTACTTTATCCAGAACTTTATCTACAAACTAAGGCTATAGCTCCTAAGGGGATTTTGTTATGGGGTCCACCGGGAACTGGTAAAACTTTATTAGCCAAGGCTGTAGCTTCCCAGGCCAGGGCTAATTTTATTGGTGTCAATGGACCGGAATTACTGACCCGTTGGGTGGGCGCTAGTGAACAAGCAGTGCGGGAATTATTTGCTAAGGCTCGACAAGCAGAACCCTGTGTCATATTCATTGATGAAATTGATACCTTAGCTCCCGCAAGGGGAACTTACAGCGGTGATTCTGGTGTAAGTAACCGGGTAGTAGGGCAATTATTAACTGAGTTGGATGGTGTAGAGGTCGGTGCAAGTATTCTGGTTATTGGGGCGACAAACCGTCCTGATGCTCTTGACCCAGCGTTATTACGGGCGGGTAGGTTGGATTTACAACTTAAGGTAGATTTGCCTGATTTGGCCAGTCGTTTAGATATTTTGCGGGTCTACACTGAGGGACGACCATTATTAGACGTGAATTTAACATATTGGTCTGAAGTCACAGAAGGTTGGAATGGCGCTGATTTAGTATTGCTCTGCAATCAAGCTGCTGTAGAAGCTATTCGCCGTTTCCGAGCGCAAGGACAGACAGATCCTGCTGATATCAGAATTACTAATAATGATTTTGAATATTCTCATCATGTTTTAGTCAGTCAACGTCATGCTTAATTAGATTCTCTCTGTTACCCCTGGTTACAAGGAATTTGGCCGGGGGTCGGAAAGCAAAGTAAGTGCAATGGACATACTATTGGTAATTGTTTTCAGCGTCGCTACAACTGCATAGAATCGTTATGAATTGATTTAGCGATCGCTTTACAGCAGTTTCCGATATTATAAGTTACAGATATTTAAGCCTGTGCTGTTTGTTTAATGTACGCAAAAAAGCAATCGCTGGCACAGTTCAAGCAAAACATCAAGCAAGAACTCATAAATAATTATAAATAATTACACCCTGATTTTAATTGATACTGTAATTTTAGCCTGTTGCCTAAGTGCCGCTAATTCTTCTCAACTTTACTATGTCACTATGTTATGAATTTTGTGAATTTTGCGAAATTAGCATCACGAATTCTGTATCCATTGAGTGTTAATGAGATCAAAATATCAAACGTTCAGGGATATCATAAATGTCATTGCAATCAGGGTTAAATGCCTTTCAACAAGGGCAATATCAAGAGGCGGTTTATCTCCTAGAGGAATTTTCCCAAAATTCCCTAGAACTCAACTCTCCAGATTATCTGACAGCCCAAATGTGGCTGGTGAAAGCTTATCAGAAAATAGGGAGAACTGAACAAGCGACTGTTCTCTGGCAAAAATTAATCAATAGCGATAACCTACAGGCGAGAGAATGGGCAGAAAAAAACCAGCCTGTTTTCTCTTCAGTCACACAGTCCAGTTTCCCAAAAGCGGGACGTGCAGCAACCATGGCAGTGAATTTGGCTATGGGAGGAGTAGGTGGGAGTTTAGCCTTAGCATCTGGTGTCACCATAGCCTTGTTATTTGGCATGGTTTTTGTTTTGGGTTTAAGCCTAGTATTAATTTTCACTAGTAGTGATCCTATCACCGGACTAGCGATCGCTATTGGTATTACTTTAATATTCAATCTAGCAGCTTTTTTCCTCTCACCCTTCCTAATGGATCTAAGTCAAAGCTGGTTGTACCAAACTCGTTGGGTAAACTTAGCAGAAATCGAAAACCTCAGTCCAGAAACAGGGGAAATTATCCGCCAAGTCTGCCGACAAAAAAACATCAAAATCCCCAGACTGGGAATCATTCAAGACCAAAACCCCACAGCTTTCACTTATGGTTCTTTACCTAACAGCGCCCGCTTAGTCGTCAGCCAAGGACTGTTTACTTACCTAGATGATGATGAAGTTGCTACCGTTTACGCCCATGAACTAGGGCATATAGTCCACTGGGACTTTGCTGTTATGACTGTGGCTTCTACCTTAGTGCAGATTTGTTACTTAATTTACAGTACAGTCAGAAGATTTACAAGTGGCGGTAACGACAACAAAATCAAAGATGCTTTAAAAACTGCTGGTTTCGTTGCCTATATCTTTTACATTATCGGTACATACCTGCTGTTATATCTTTCTCGCACCAGAGAATATTTTGCAGACCACTTTGCAGCGGAAACCACAGGGAATCCCAACGGACTCTCCCGCGCCTTAGTTAAAATTGCCTATGGTATCGTGGAAGAAGGTTCACGCGCCCAAGAACCCAGTCGCCTAATTGAAGGAACTCGCGCTTTAGGAATTTACGACCACAAAGCCGCATCTTCAACAGGTACAGCTTACCGCATTTCCTCAGATCCTCAAAAAATCGGTCGCGTCTTCTTGTGGGATATGTTTAGCCCTTGGGGTTTGTGGATGGAATTAAATTCTACTCATCCTCTTACTGGTAAACGAGTCCGCGCCCTCAGCACATACTCCGAACAACTAGGTTTATCAACTGAGTTCGACATGGGGCCAGTCATCGGTGAGGGTAAAAACTTAAACAAGAAAAAGCTTTACGGCAACTTCTTTTTAGATGTGATTTTGTATGGTGCAGAAACTATCGGCTTCTTCCTGGGTTTAATTATTGGCGCATTCATATTCTCGGTTGCCAACAACAACAACCTTGGATTAACACTGGGTGCGCCATTCATTGGTTTAGGAATCGGCATATTAATCAAAGCTTTTGTCATGTTCCCCGACTACAGCAAGGCCGTAGCTACAGATATTCTCACCTTAATGTCAAACCCCTATGCCAGTCCTTTGCGGGGACAACCCGCCATTTTAGAAGGGGAATTAATTGGCCGGGGTGATGCTGGTTATAAATTTGGTTCTGACTTGAAACTACAAGATCCTAGCGGAATGCTTTATTTACACTACGCTTCCCGTTTTGGTTCAATTGGTAATTTTCTGTTTGGGATGAAACGAGTAAAAAGTCTAATTGGTCAAAAGGTAGGAACTATTGGTTGGTTTCGTCGGGGTATTATGCCTTGGATGGATTTAATCCAATTAAAAGGAGAAAATGGCACAATTGTCCACAGTTATCACCGCTTCTGGTCATTTATTATGGGTAGTGGATTAATTATTTTAGGAGTGGCATTGATTGTACTTTTGAGTAGCAACTAGCATTTATTTTTATGGTCTTGTTCTTTTGACGAGACCATTCTTTTCTACCATTAAACTGCACCCCATAAACACCTGCTTAATAACTGTATCGCATTCTCAGTAAGCACCAACTTGAGGGGGCGACAAAGGAGCTAAAGAGGTTGCTGGATAAGCATTACAGCCCTCATACCCTGCCGATAAAATGTCATCTTATTGCGAACCAAAGCCATCATTTCCAAGACCAATTCTTGACACTCATTCATAGAAACTATCCAACTAGAACCGTATAAACCTATCCAAAAATCACTATGTCTTTTTCTAGTTCTTTTATTTTCATTAGGACGACAAACATAAGATTGTTTTCTTTGAGATTGAGTTTTTTAACCTTGTAACCATGCAGAAGTCATTGCCAAAGCAATCAATAAAATTATCCGCACAAGTCTATCAGGAGAAGCTTGAGAACCTTCTAAATTATACCCCCCTGTTTTACAATCTTTAAACATAGCTTCAATCCCAAAACGTTGACCATATATTTTGATAGTAGTTGAGATATCTGTGAGATTAGTTGATAAATACCAAGATTCTTTTTCTTGCTTACCGCGATACTTTCGTCTCCAATAAACGACTAAATTACAACGACCAAAACCTTTCTCCTGTGTGAGATTAACATTTTCATAAAATCTCCGACCTCCAGGGTAAATGGGAATTGAACTTAAAGGTTGAAATTTTTGTCTTTTCTCTCGAAATGTGGTATCTTTTTTCTGTCTGAAGATATACTTCAAACCTTGACTATGTAACCATCTCCTTAAAGAAGCACCATGAAATTCCCTATCGCCAATAATGACTAATTGATAATGTTTCAATAACCTAATTACCGGACGTAATACTTTTTGCTGTTCTTGCAGGTTACTGCAACCATCTTTATCTAGTAGACACCAATATATTGGTAATGCTCTTTTTTGATAAATTACACTTACCATCAAAATGTTATTATCCTTCCATTGGCTTTAAGTCTATAGCAATAACCAATTGCGAGAGTGGTTTAAATAAGCGTGCTAAAATTACTTCAATAATTGGAAACCATAACAGCACCACACTCAACTTATTAGAGTTCAAAAATCTTTGTATATGACGACGACGGCTATTTTCTTGTATTGGTAATGGCAGGTTAGCAGCCAATCTTTCTATTCTGACTTCTTTCTGTGTTTGAAGTACCCACACCAGCATTTTTAGGGTGATTAACTGTCTATGAGTCAGGTATTTTTCGAGGATTTCTTGATAAAATGATGGTAGCATTTATTTTTGTGGTCTTGTTATTTTGACGAGACCATTCTTTTTTACCATCAAACTGCACCCTCTAGATACCTGCTTAATAACCTCATAGCATTGTCAATAAGCACCATCTTTTTTCAGAGGGTCTAGCACCTGAAACCCTTTGCCTATCTTGCTTTCACTTTGCTTGTCGCCCCCTCAAGTGCTTGAATTTAACGGTGAAGGGAATCACGTCCATACACTGATTGAATATCCTCCTAAATTATCTGTTTCTCAAATAGTAAATGCTTTAAAAGGCGTGTCTAGCCTATGGACAAGCCGGATATAAAAAACCCCACGAAGAATCTTTATGGAGTCCCAGTTATTTTGCTATTTCAGTTGGTGGTGCGCCACTAGAAATATTGAAAGAGTATATCAAGAATCAAGAAAAGCCGTCCTAGAAGGACGGGGCTTGTGTCCCGTCTTTTCGGTCAAAGGAATATAGAACCATTAGCACATAGGATTAAATTAGATCTAGGATTGAAATAATACTACACTCATATCTTTGATTAAAGAATCTCAGTGGCTAACAACACAATGAAACCAAAAAATAGAGGAAAAACCCATTTTAACAACACTTGAACATTTGCGGTATCAATTGTGGTTGGAAAACAGTTTAAATAAATTGCAAATTCGTCTCCAGGATTATCTAATTTCTGTAGCTATGATGACTTCATCACCAATAACTACGGAAACAGAACTTTTCCAAATCATGGTCAATGAACTTCACAAAGCTTTAAATAATCATCTAATCACATTCACTCAATCTATTGTCTGTATTGCTATATTTGAACAACAGCAAACAGTCGGTAAAATCTCTTATGTTTCTGATTCACTATTATTAACTCCCACTGTGGAGATAATACCCGCAATTGATAACAAAATTCTGAAATTAAATCAATCTATTTATCTCCAAGATATACAAGAAATGGAGACTCAAGAACACCAAAGTGCTTGGTATTTATTTGAGGATTCTCAAGGAATAAAAGGATGGTTAATCATTAATATTAGCAACTTTTTACCGAATTATGAATTATTTAAAGATGCTTTTTTGCCTTTAAAATTACAATTAATTACACAAACTATCCAAATTTTTCGGACAGCTTTAGGACAATTTCGACAAATACAATCTTCCCAGCAACATTATGAACATTTAGCTAAATTTAATCAAGAACTAGAACGCACAAATCAACTCAAAAATCAGTTTTTAGCGAATACAAGTCATGAAATCCGCACTCCTCTGAGTTCGATAATTGGTTTTACTCATTTGCTATTAGCACAGGGATACGAATCTGAGAAAATCCGTCATCAAGAATATTTAAATATTATTTACTCTAGTGGTAAGCATTTATTAGAATTAATTAATGATATTTTAGATCTCTCGAAAATTGAAGCCAATTATCTAGAAGTTCAATGGGAAATTATTGATATTTCTACTTTGTGCAAAAATATTTTAGCTTTAGTAAAAGAGAAAGCTGCTCATAAAGGTTTAATAATTCGTTTGGAAATTCAGGCAAATATTAAAAATATTATAGCTGATCCCTTGCGACTTAAACAAATGTTATTAAATCTACTTTTTAATGCTATTAAATTTACCATAAAAGGAAGTGTTGGCTTACAGATTTCTCAACAAGATGGATTTTTACGGTTTACGGTTTGGGATACTGGTATAGGTATTTTGTATGAAGATCAGTGTCGATTATTTCAACCCTATAGTCAAGTTTTAAATATCGCTGCTGGTTGTCATGAGGGGACCGGTTTAGGGTTAGTATTAACTCAAAAATTGGCAGAAATTCACGGTGGTTATTTAGAATTAGAATCTATACCTAATCAAGGTTCTCGTTTTAGTATTTTACTACCTCTCAAGCCCATGGGAAAGGTTTTAGCGGCTATAGAAACAACCGCAGAAAATGATTTAGAGGTAGTTAGCTATCCTTGTTCTAATTATAATATGACTTTATCACCAGTAGTTTTACTAGTGGAAGATGACTTAGCAAATGGGGAATTAATGGGGATTTATTTAAGAAGATTGGGGTATGAGGTAATTTGGGTAAAAAATGGGGTGGAAATGTGGAATAGTCTGCGGGAAATAGAACCAAAAGTGATTTTAATGGATGTGAGTTTACCTGATATTAATGGTTTAATTTTGGTGCAGCAATTACGAGAAAACCCTAAATATCAGCATATAGGGATTATTGCTCAAACTGCAAGGGCGATGAAGGAAGATCGAGAAATTTGTTTGGCTGCTGGTGTTAATGAGTATATTTCTAAACCGATAGATTTGCAAGTTTTAGCTGGTTTGGTGGCTAGGTATTGTGGGTTTGTTGATTTTTAAGGGTTTTTTGGTTCATGTTCTTGAGGTATAAGGTTTTTTAGTTTTAGGGAATAGGAAACAAGTTGGTATGTACTTGATTAGACCAGGGAAATATACTATCTGTGCTTTTGTTTCTATTCAATTAATGTCCCCAGCGAGTGGGGACTGTAAACATGAAAACAATATTCAGTCTATTCTTAGGTTTCCATTCAATTAATGTCCCCAGCGAGTGGGGACAAAGAGCCTCACATACCTTTATTTAGATTAGTTTCCATTCAATTAATGTCCCCAGCGAGTGGGGACTTTTCTCCCGCGTCTTTGTCTTTTTCTTTGGAGGTTTCCATTCAATTAATGTCCCCAGCGAGTGGGGACTTGATCATAAGCAAGATCTCGACTACTCCGGTCCCTAGGAAAGTTTCCATTCAATTAATGTCCCCAGCGAGTGGGGACCAGTAAGGTAAACTGGTAAAACTTTAAAAATCCTTAGTTTCCATTCAATTAATGTCCCCAGCGAGTGGGGACTGTTTGGAATGTCTATGAAGACGTTCCGGGGGAGTTGTTTCCATTCAATTAATGTCCCCAGCGAGTGGGGACGAAAAATCCCCTCACCTCTCATAGAAGGATCTCATATAGTTTCCATTCAATTAATGTCCCCAGCGAGTGGGGACTTGTATTGTATGCAGTAAAAAACTAAGAAAAGACTCTTCACACGCGTTTCCATTCAATTAATGTCCCCAGCGAGTGGGGACTCTTAGCTAACAAAGCTAAAGGAGTATGTGTACAGGTTAGTTTCCATTCAATTAATGTCCCCAGCGAGTGGGGACATAGACCGATTGCTTACATTTGCGATTGACTACCGCAACGAGTTTCCATTCAATTAATGTCCCCAGCGAGTGGGGACAAGATAGCGCGGATCTTGACGACGGTTATTTATGTTTCCATTCAATTAATGTCCCCAGCGAGTGGGGACTGTTTGGCTGGCAATTAGTAGGCACAGACTCGCAGTTTCCATTCAATTAATGTCCCCATCGAGTGGGGACGTTCTCGATCCAACCATAGAGATTGCAGATCTTCTCGTTTCCATTCAATTAATGTCCCCAGCGAGTGGGGACAGTGAATTTAAAGGTTGGGGCAGTTTAAAAGATGTATTTGTTTCCATTCAATTAATGTCCCCAGCGAGTGGGGACTCTATTATGCTGGAAATCGTTCATATATTGGAAAAAGTTTCCATTCAATTAATGTCCCCAGCGAGTGGGGACTAACATGGCTAAGTTCACTGGGAAAAAGTTCCTGCAAGTTTCCATTCAATTAATGTCCCCAGCGAGTGGGGACTATGTGGTTACTAATGGAGCATTTACTCCTGCTGCAAATGTTTCCATTCAATTAATGTCCCCAGCGAGTGGGGACATGTTGCGGGTACGGGGGATTTGTCCGGCGCTAGATCTTCTTTAGTTTCCATTCAATTAATGTCCCCAGCGAGTGGGGACTTAAAAACCTCGCAGTCGTTACTAAGCTAATGAATGTGCGCGGTAGTTTCCATTCAATTAATGTCCCCAGCGAGTGGGGACAACTATATTTTGAGCTATGTTTAGCTCAGATATGGTATGTTTCCATTCAATTAATGTCCCCAGCGAGTGGGGACAAAGTGATACTGACTACATTGCTGAAATGGATCTACAAGTTTCCATTCAATTAATGTCCCCAGCGAGTGGGGACCTGGAAAACCTACGCGCGACTGGACTAAGGCTATAGCTTTGTTTCCATTCAATTAATGTCCCCAGCGAGTGGGGACTCACTTGTAAGAAAAAGAGAGATAACCAATGGAAGCTAATGTTTCCATTCAATTAATGTCCCCAGCGAGTGGGGACTGTCTGCGTTGAGGCTACTAACTTAAATACTCAGGAAAGTTTCCATTCAATTAATGTCCCCAGCGAGTGGGGACCATCATTCTAAATCTCTCCTTTGTTGCCTCTTCCAGCGTTTCCATTCAATTAATGTCCCCAGCGAGTGGGGACTCACTACAAGCAACCTTAGTGTTAGCAGTTAAAATAGTTTCCATTCAATTAATGTCCCCAGCGAGTGGGGACCAACTGGAGTACCTCTACGAAAACGGGAGCTAATCCTGTTTCCATTCAATTAATGTCCCCAGCGAGTGGGGACCCCTCAATTTTAAACCCTTACCCAGCAAGGTGTCCAGA
>Ga0208200_100054_pt1 | contig 28193 bp, 24 predicted proteins | sample LakMenEpi13Aug08_FD_150689 | JGI IMG/M metagenome (GOLD analysis project Ga0208200, IMG submission 150689) | Freshwater microbial communities from Lake Mendota, WI - 13AUG2008 deep hole epilimnion (SPAdes) | ecosystem: Environmental > Aquatic > Freshwater > Lake > Epilimnion/Euphotic zone ...
AAATCAGTTATGTTCACTGGATGGAAGATATTATGAAATGTTGACATTTTTACCCTTGATAATACTACTATACTTAAATATGTAAAGTTTTGTAACGACATTCAACATTTCTGATTATTCAATTACTGCAAAAAGATAATAAATTATTTATTATCCCAATAGCAGGAAGACATATATCAAAGTTAGGAAACTTATCTTCTTTCTTCCGAGGATCACCAAATATAGAAATTGGTTTGTTAAATAAAGAGGATACTCAAAAGTTAATTATTCAACCTGATGAGAATGTTTTAAACTATGAAGAAGAAGCAATACAAGCAATTTTTCAATTATCCGCAGGACATCCTTATTTTACTCAGTGTATATGTTATGCCATTCATAATCTAGCACGCGATCGCCATAATCCAACAAATGTGCTTCCCCAGAGTATAAATGGTCATGATGTTAAAAGTATTGTAGATAGAGCAATTGGATTAGCTGAAGGTGGTTTAGATTGGTTCTGGCGCGGATTAACTACTGAGCAGCAAGTTATTTTTACAGCAGCAGCAGAGGCTCAAAATATACCTATTAAAGAAAATGAACCTCCCCAGCTAATGCTATTAAGAAACCATGGAATAGAAACAGAATATTTGAAAAAAGCAGACGAACAATTACATGAATATGGTTTTTTAGATAATAACAGGGTTAAGGTAGAATTTGTCCGTCGTTGGTTGGTGAAAAGCCATAAGCTAAAAGATGAAATTAGCAATTTAGAGACAGTTAAACAAGAAAATATTAATAAGCTCTTGTCAGTAGCAGATGATTTGCGAGAACATGATGATACACAGGCGGTACAAACTTATGAACTGGCTTTAAAGCTTAATCCTAATAACTTTAAAACTGTAACATCTTTGGCTGACGAATATTTAAAGATTCAAGAACTTAATAAAGCCTGTGAACTTTACGAACGAGCCTATCATTTCTATTCTTTTATCGGAAATATAAATAAACAACAGTCTGTTTTAAAGCCTTTATTAACTGTAGCTGAAAAATACTCAAAGGCAGAAAATTTTGAGCAAGCCTTGGAAATTTACAGACTAGCTAACGAAATTGATAGCGAAAGTAGTAAAGATGGTTTTTTACAGACAATAGAAAATTATGTCCATAAATTGATAATTGCAAGAGAATGGATTAAAGCAACAGAACAATGTCAATTAGGTTTACAAATTGATCCAAACAGAATATCATTTCAACAAAGATTAAAAGAAATTCAAGCCCTTCGGTCTAACACTAATCTTAACGTTGCGGCTAAATCTTTAAATAAAAAACCTTCTACAATCATGCTCCAATGGCTCAACCGTATTTCAAGACCAATAGCATCTTTAGGATTAGCTGGAGTTGTAGTTATTGGTGTAGGTATTTCCCAAGGTTTGAGAACTTGTCCACCAAGTGAAAGAAAGGCCTTTGGTGTTTTTTGTGTAGCAGATAATAGTAGAATTAGTCGAGGTAATAGCATTTTCTTCTCAGAGATTACTAATACCTATCGTGACCAAGGTATTCGAGCCTTCCAACAAGGTAATTATCAAAAAGCAATTACATTATTTCAACAAGCTGTAGACGCTAATAAAAATGACCCAGAAGTGCTAATTTATTATAATAATGCCCTAGCTCGTAAACAAGGTTCTCCGTTTACCTTAGCAGTGGTTGTACCATTAGACAAAAACCAAGATGATAGAAATAATGGTAAAGAAATATTACGTGGGGTAGCCCAGGCACAAGAACAATTTAAACAAAAAAATGGCTTAAACGGCAGATTACTAGAGATTGTAATTGCTAATGATAGCAACAAAGAAAAGGCTAAGGAAGTAGCACAAGAACTCACCAAAGATTCTTCCATACTCGGAGTAATTGGACATAATTCTAGTGACGCTACAAGGGCTGCAATACCAGAATATGAAAAAGCAAAATTAGCAGTTATTTCCTCGACTAGCACTAGCATTTTCCTAAATAATCCAGTTTTCTTTAGAGCAGTTAATTCTGATGAAAGTGCAGGAAAAACACTTGCTGAATACACTTATAAAACTCTGAAAAAAGCAGTAATTTTTGCAAATCCGAATAGTCCATATAGTAATAGTATCAGAGAGGTATTCACAAATCAATTTGAAAAATTAGGAGGTGAGGTGGTTCGTAAACCCCTAATTGATTTAACTGCTTCTACATTTGATCCAGAAAAAGAAGTTGCTAAAAGTGTCTATGCTAATAATGCAAAGGCGGGAGCAGCATTATTGTTTCCAGATACACGAAGCACTAATATTGCTATCAATACTGCTAAAGAGATTACCGAAAGAAACAAAACGCTCAAAACTGAAAATCCACCAAGACCAGAATTAAAAATGTTAGCTGGAGATACTCTTTATACAAATGAAACTTTAACCAGCGGTGGCAATAATGTAGAGGGTTTAATAATTGCAGTACCCTGGTTTAGAGAAACATTACAAGCTAAATCTTTTGCCCAAAAATCAGCGCGGAAGTGGGGAGGAGATATTAGTTGGCGGACTGCAACTAGCTTTGATGCAACTCAAGCTTTAATTAAAACTTTATCTAATAATGCAACTCGTGATACAGTATTAAGAGATCTGGAAAATGTCAGTCTGTCCGCAAGTGAAACTTCTGGCTATCCTCTCAGGTTTACCTCAGAAAGAGAGCGTGAAGGTCAATCTATTCTTTTAGAAATTAAGGGGGGTAAATTTGTAGAAATTACTCCATCACAGCTATGAGGTTTTACCGATGAAATTAACACTTTTAGCGGTATTATAAAGGCATGATTAATTCTCTTATGTCTCAAAGGAATCCTTATATTATTGGTCGTCCCATTGACCAACAGTTGTTTTTTGGGCGAGAAAACCTATTTTCGTTCATTCAAGACAGTATTCAACATAATCAAAAGATTATCTGCTTATATGGTCAACGACGCATTGGTAAGTCATCCGTCATTAGGAATATTCCTCATGGCTTGAATGGCTCAAATGAGTGTGTTTTTGTTGCATTTAATTTACAATCTTATAGTCAAGAATCGCTAAGTACAATTTTAGCAGTTTTAGCTCAGGAGATAGTTAGTAATCTTTTGTTAGATAATAAAAATATTAAACTACCGGAAATTACAGAGTTAGAATTAGATTTAGGAATTTTTTCTCATGAATTTTTACCCCAAGTATATCAATTATTAGAAAACAAAAATCTAGTATTGCTACTTGATGAATTTGATGCTTTAATGAATAGTCATGATTCAGAATTATTAGAACAAGTTTATAACTATTTATCCGCACTGACTAATGTTAGCAAAAAACTATTTTTAATTTCATTAATAGAGCAAAGATCAGTAAATAATCACAGAATAAGTAAGCTATTTAAAGATGTACCTAAAAAGGAAATTGGGTTATTAGATGAAGATAGTACAAGAAAATTGATTGTTGACCCAGCGAAAAATAGCCTTGAATATGAGGAAGATGCAATAAAAACCATTTTTGAGCTATCATTAGGACACCCTTATTTTACCCAAGCAATATGTTTTACTATTTTTGGGAGAGCGCGAGAGGAGAATAAATGGACAGTTAGTAGTAAAGATGTCAAATTCATTATTAACAAAGCAATTGAATTATCTGAAGCTGGTTTAACATGGTTTTGGGAAGGATTTCCAATTCTAGAAAGGGTTGTTTTTGCAGCAATAGCAGAAGCACAAGAAAATTCAGAGAATTATATTGAATTAATCAGAAAATATAGACCTGAAATAGAAAATAAATTAATTATAGAAACAACAAAAATTCTCAGAGTTAATGATTTTTTAGATCAAGTAAAAGACAGGGTTAAAATAGAATTTGTCCGGCTCTGGATTATACAACGTCACCCACTAAGGGACGAAATTCACAAGTTAGATAAAATTGAGCAAAAAAAAAGTCCTAGTCATATAATTCTACATTCGAAAACTATTAATAGTCCCTTGTCATATCCTGGTGACATTAATATTAATTTACATCAACCAAGTGAAGTTAATACTTCAGCTATTCCCGTAAAGTCTAACTTGATTGTTTTAACTACAATAGCCTCTGCTGTTTTTATTACTGCTAGTCTTCTATTAACAGGTATTTCTCAAATGAGAACTTGTCCAACAGATGAAAGAAAGGCATTTGGTGTTTTTTGTGTAGTAGATAATAGTAGAATTAGTCGAGGTAATAGCACTTTCTTTCCTGAGATTAATAATATTCCTCGTGACAAAGGTATTCAAGCCTTCCAACAAGGTAATTATCAAGAAGCAACTACATTATTTCAACAAGCTGTAAACGCTAATCGCTATGACCCAGAAGTGCTAATTTATTATAATAATTCCCTGGCTAGTCAACAAGGTTCTCCGTTTACCTTAGCAGTAGTTGTATCATTAGACAAAAATAAAACTACTCCTGTAGAAGTATTACGTGGGGTAGCCCAAGCACAAGACCAATTCAATCAAAAACAGCAAAAAAAGGGCTTAAATGACAGATTACTAGAGATTGTAATTGCTAATGATAGCAACACAAAAAAAGCTAAAGAAGTAGCACAAGAACTCACCAAAGATTCTTCCATAATCGGAGTAATTGGACATAACTCTAGTGAAGCTACTCGGCTTGCATTACCAGAATATGAAAAAGCAAAATTAGCACTTGTTTCCCCCACAAGTGCCAGCATTTTTCTAAACAATCCAGTTTTCTTTAGAGTAGTTTATTCTGATGAAAGTGCAGGTAAAAAACTTGCTGAATACACTTATAGAAATCTGCAATTAAAAAAAGCAGTAGTTTTTGGAAATCCAAGTAGTACATATAGTAATAGTATCAGAGAGATATTCACAAATCAATTTGAACAACTAGGAGGTGAGGTAGTTCGTAAACCCCTAATTGATTTAACTGCTTCTAAATTTGATCCAGAGAAAGAAGTTACTAACAGTGTCTATGATTATAAGGCAGAAGCAGCGTTATTGTTTCCAGATGCAGATACCATTAATAAAGCTATTCCGATTGCTAAAGAGATTACCAAAATAAACAAAACACTCAAAACCCAAAATCCACCAAAACCAGAATTAAAAATGTTAGGTGGAGGTATTCTTTATAACGGTGATATCCTAGCCAACGGTAGGAAGAATGTAGAGGGTTTAATAATTGCAGTACCCTGGTTTGGAGAAACATTACAAACTCAACCTTTTGCGGAAAAATCAGCGCGGAAGTGGGGGGGAGGTATTAGTTGGCGGACTGCAATTAGCTTTGATGCAACTCAGGCTTTAATTAAAACTTTATCTAATAATGCAACTCGTGATACGGTATTAAGAGGGCTGGAAAATGTCAGTCTGACCGCAAGTGAAACTTCCGGCTATCCTCTCAAATTTACACCAGAAAGAGAGCGTGAAGGTCAATCTATTCTTGTACAAATTAAACAAGGTCAGTTTACAATGATTCCCAATGATTAAATTAGGTTGTATACAAAAATTATATGTCCCACTCTACCACCGTAACCGTCAAGTTATTTGCTGTTTATCAAGAAGCTTTTGATGTGTCAGAATTAGAATTAGATTTTCCTAATGGTACACCAGTTCAAGCTGTCTGTGATTACTTAATTGCTAAACAACCAAAATTAAGCAAATGGCGGGAAATAACCCGCTTTGGTGTGAATTTACAATTTGTTGAACCAGATACTATTCTCCAAAATGGTGACGAAGTGGTATTAATTCCGCCAGTAAATGGTGGTTAGGAGGAATATATCAAATACATCAAGAAGAAATTAAATATAATTAAATATAATTAAATATGATTAAATTAACTTTTACAACAATTTTGATAATTTTCCTCACAGCTTGTACTAGTATTGTCTTATTACCCACACCGGAATTAGTGCAAAAAGCCATTGCACTCCAGTTAAAACAAACCCAACAGCAACTTAATCAACAACTAGATTTAAACTTCCAAAAAGTTAACATTCAGCGAATATCTATTACTCAACAACAACCTCTTAGCATTGAAAACCTACCAGCTTATCGGGTAAAGGGAAATTATGACTTTACTGTAAAACTACCAAAACGCAGTTTTCAACAAATAGAAAAACCCTTTGAAGTTTATCTACAAATTCAGAAAGAAGGTAAAAGTTGGCGGTTATTAATACCAGAAAAAAACCGTCAAGATTCTCAACCAAAATGGCATAGTTACTTAATTCTTTAAATGAATAAATTTGGTTATCATAGGAATATTATCAGCAAGATAAAATTATTTTATCACTGGAGATAACTTATCCGTAGCAAAATAAATGTACATGATCTGATATAATCAAAAGTCTAACCGGATTAAAAAATATATCAATCTCAGATTTAACCTGTGATATATGCTGGTTTAGGGTTAGACTCTGAATATATGGGAAAAAAAATACTTCTTTCCTTAATTATTGTAAAATTCACTTAACAAACAAAGATTCAGTTTGAGAAAGTGTCATCAGATACAAAGGAGAAATAACAGTGGAAGAAAATAATCAGGATAACAGTGGTAATACGGAACAAACTACCCCAGGGACAATCATAGTCGCCGGAGTGCGTCCCATTACTGCTGGGACTTTACAAGTAGTTGATACCTACAACTCCATGGGAATTCGTCCCATAGGTGCAAATACATTCCAAGTGGTTGATAGTATTAACTTGTCTGGTATTCGTCCCATTGCTTCTAGTGCTTTGGTAATTGCTGAAAACTATTCTATATTTGGAAATCGTCCCATAGCACCAAATACCTTTGATGATTCCGAAATTTTGATGGGTTTTCTAGATTAGTTACACTTTCAATATTATTATCATATCATATTCAACCTGGTTTTATCAAAAAAACTAGGTTGTTTTATTAAAAAAAATCCAGGAGTCAAATTCGCTTTATAATTTATTTTTGATTAAAAATTTGTCATGTATCGTGCAATTATTAATTATCAATTACAGATATTAAAAAAGGAGTAGTTTAATTATGCCAAAATCTCCAATTTTGTCCACAGCTTTAAACTTTCAAGAAGATTATCCATGTCCAATATGTCGCGTTGGTAAAATTTCTCAAATGTTAATGATGGAGGCTATGTGCTGTGATTTTTGTAACGAAATTTTCACAGTTAACCTAGAATTACAACAGGTTAAAATGCCTTCTAGAGAACCACCTTTAATTTGGAATTGGAATGGATTTACGTGGACACAAGCACGATTAGAAAATGTGGAATTAGGTTGGGGTTATGGTTTATCTGCAATTGCTTTTATTATTTTACCAACCACTTTAATAGGGGTAACAGCATATTATTTTCCTCCTCGCTCTCATGTTCCCCTCTCATGGATTCCATTGGTTTGGACTGTGTTAACTTTTTTGTCACATTTAGGAATTATTGTTTGGATTTTTATTGAAGTTTATCAAATTCCTATTATGGCATATTTGCGAGCTATTACCAATTGGCAAAATAGATTAACTAGATAAATTTTACCCGTATCAATCCTCTTAATTGTGACTTTTAACTTTAGACTTTTAACTTTTGATTTCTTGCTTCAGGTTCTAAGCAAATTTCCTCATCATTTGCTAATAAATTTTGTGCTGCTTCCAACATAGGTGACATAATATCTTTTAAGTCTTCCCGATTATTTAAGTAAGTTTTTAAAGCTTCCATTGGGTCAATACTACTACTAGCAGTTAATTCGGGAATGCGGGGCTTTGCTAATTGACTAACTAATTCAGCTTGAATAGTGTAAGTGTGTGCTATACTTAAAGCTTGGTGTAAGGAAGAGTTATCAATTAAATCCAATTGTTCTGACCGCAATTTGTAAATTAATCGCACTACATTATCTTGAATATCATATTTACCAATTCCTTTTAATAATGCCTTTTGGGGATCATCTTGCTTAGATAAATCTACCTCAATAGTCCGAAACGTTCGCACAGGTAGGGGACAAAATTCCCAATTTACCTTTCCCCGTTCTAAATCTATCATGACATAACCTTTATCTTCCTTCTCCTCGCTAAAATCCACCCGTTCAATACTTCCGGGATAAATTACCGGTGGGTCATTAGATTTATTTAGGTTTTGATGTCTATGGACATGACCTAAAGCCACATAATCAAAACATGGTCGAGTTAATAAAGATAAAGGTAAAGTAAAACCTTTCCCCACAGCTAATAAACGTTCTGCTCCTAAAGTAGCATTATCAGCCATTAAATGGGCTAAAAGCACCGTTGGTATATGTGGGTCAAGCCGGCGAATTTCTCCTTCTATAACCACCTGTAAACGGTCTGTAAGGAGTTGATTTACTTCTGCTAGAGAAGAACCTTGAGTCTCTTGACGGGTCATTAAAGTAGAACGAGTTAGCCAAGGAAGAGTAATTATTTGCACATCTCCGTTACGGGTAGAGAGACGATGAGTAGTTAAAGTATCACCAACCACAAACCCAGGTACACCCAAAGTCCGGTAAATATTTAAACTAGCACCTCCCACACCTTGAGAATGCTGGTCATGATTTCCCACTAATAATACAGTAGGAATATCAGCAGCTACCAAACGCCGAAATTGATTAGCAAAAGCTTCTTGAATATAGGGTGCTGGTGTGGCGTTCGGGAAAGCATCACCACCAAATAAAACCAAGTCTACATGATCAGCGATCGCTCGGTCAATACATAAAGATAATGTTTTGACAAAATCCTCTAGTCGTGTATTTAAACCTGTAGCTGGATTAACGCGTCCGTGGGAAAAACCGCTACCAATATGGATATCTGAAAGATGAAGAATTTTCATAGTTTGTCAGTTGTTCTTTGTCAGTGGTCAATTGTTCTTTGTTCTTTCTGAAATGTTACCAATGGAGTTAAGATAGGCGTTTAACCTGGGAGACAGTTCATCAATGATTGGTTTTAGCCTATTTACTTCTTCATTCGTTAATAAATTTCGTTTATAAGCTCTTCTTAACCAATGCCTAGTTTCATTTAAAGAACCTCTTGCTATCCTAACGAAACGGCGATTATCCTGAAAATTGTATCTTCCACAACCTTCTGCAATATTTGCGCCAATACTATCAGCAGAACGTACTAACTGCTTACCAATTGTTGCTTTAGGAAACTCCTCCCAATGAAGAATGATATTCCAAATTTGATCAGCTAGTTTCTCTGCTAATTGATACAGCGGTTTCCGCTCTAATAAAGTACAAAGTTAAATCATGAAACTCTTGTGGTGCGGGCATCTTGCCCGCTAGATATGCACCTCATAAAACCGGGAAATGCTGTAAACTTGCAAATTCTCAAAGTTGGATTTCGCCATTTTTTCAACTGACCACCGACAACTAACTAAATGTGAATTCCACACTCAGTTTTTTCACTTCCTCTCCAACGTCCAGCACGTTCATCTTCACCGTCAGCGACCTTGGTGGTAATAGGTTCGTCACCAATACTAGGATAACCTTCGTCATGGAGAGGGTTGTAAATTACCTTATGTTCAGCTACATAAGCCCAGCTTTGTTTGCGTGTCCAAGTAGCTAGAGGGTTAATTTTTAATCGGCCTTTACCATCTAATTCAAATACAGGCATAGTAGCACGAGTCACAGCTTGATCACGACGGCGACCTGTAATCCAAGCTACAGTTTTTAATTCGTCTAAACCCCGGAGAAGTGGTTCAATTTTAGTAATGTCGTGGAATTTAGCAATATCTGTATCCCAGAGGGCTTCACCAAATTTAGCAGTAAAAGCCTCACGACTATCTACATCTGGTGTTTTATAGGTTTTCAAGTCTAGATTATAGATTTCCTTGGCTTGAGCAACCAATTCTAGGGTTTGAGGGAAGTGATAAAGGGTATCAAGGAAAATAACCGGGACCGGATGCTGAAGTACATTGTAAAAAATATGTGTTAAGATGATGTCGTCTACGTTGAACGCGCTGGTTTGTACTAATCCTGTGGGGATATTTTGCACAGACCAGGCTAAAATTTCTGTGGGAGTTGCGATTTCAAATTGCTGATTTAGTGATTCTAAGTCAAAAGCAGTAGAAGTTGTCATGATCTTTCTCTAAAATAAAGATTTTTTACTTTTATTAAATTTCATATTATCGTATCAAGTCACATATCCCCCTGGATAATTGAGGAAATAAAGCAGACCGTAGTTTGTAGGGGAGGAGGAGACTTTGGGAAAAGATATTTCCAACTGACAACTAACAACTGACCTAATTATGTAGTATTTTGATTGCAAGTCTGTTTAAGGATTCATCCCATGCAACAGTTACTCAAGCAATTATTTAGTAACCAAAATTTCTTTATCCGTCTGACTTTACCTGTATTGGTAATGGTCATGGCCAGTACGATGTTCATTTTACCTGCTTCCGCTACTGGTGTATACGAAATGCCCAGTTTTACAGCAGATACTTGGATTTTAGATCAAGGTGATGTGATTAGCCGATTGAATGAAGGTGAGATTAGTAAGGCTTTCAAGGATTTGGCTCAGGAAACTGGCTATGAAGCCAGAATTGTAACTATTCACCGTCTCGACTACGAGGAAACACCGGAAAGTTTTGCTAAGGGACTATTTACTAAATGGTTTCCTACCGCAACAGCACAAGCTAATCAGGTATTATTACTTATTGATACTGTTACTAATGGAACTGCTTTAGTTAGTGGAGATCAGATTAAGTCTTTGTTAACTGATTCTATCGCTCAGAGTGTAGCTGAGGAAACATTAGGTACAGCATTGCGTGAGGGTAATAAATACAACCAAGGATTTTCAGATGTGAGCGATCGCTTAGTTGCGGTTTTATCTGGTAAAACAGATCCAGGTCCACCACAGATTAAGGAAACGGTAAAGGTAGAAGGAACTTTCACAAAAGCGGAAGAAACTAATCAAGGTAATGCTACTGCTTGGGTTATCGGGTTATTAATTGCCGCTACCGTCATCCCCATGGCTACATATTACATTTATTTAGTGTTTCAAAAACCACCATCTCAGAAATCTGAGGAATAAGTGATTGGGGATTGGGAATAGGTAATTGGTATTTCCCATGGTCGTGGGGGACAGAGTTTTTTAATCTTAGGGAACAGGGAATAAATTAGTGTGTGCTTCATTAGACCGGGGAACAATACAAATGAGAATAAGCGATAGCGAAGCACTGTCCAGAAATCGCTTATTTCAATGTCTAAAATTTATGCAAATCCCATGGCTTCTGCAACAGCTTTTACATCTGCCGCAATCCCCTGTTTAAACTGAGCATGACTGTGTTTAATAGCCGTATCTGGATCTTTTAAACCATTACCAGTAAGAACACAGACCACTGTTGCTCCCGTGGGAACTTCATCTTTTACTTGTAATAATCCTGCCACAGAAGCCGCACTAGCAGGTTCACAGAAAATCCCCTCCGATGATGCTAATAGCCTGTAAGCATCGAGAATTTCTTCATCAGTCACAGCCCGGAAACTCCCCTGACTGGCCGTTTGCGCCGCAATAGCCTGAGACCAACTGGCAGGATTACCAATTCTAATGGCTGTAGCCAGGGTTTCTGGATGTGCCACAGGTTGACCATTCACCAAAGGTGCAGCCCCAGCAGCTTGAAAACCCATCATTTTTGGTAGACGATCGCATTTACCATGTTGATGGTATTGACAAAAACCCATCCAATATGCTGTAATATTACCGGCATTTCCCACCGGAATACATAGCCAATCAGGAGCATTACCTAAAACATCAACAACTTCAAAAGCACCAGTTTTTTGCCCTTCTAAGCGGTACGGATTTACAGAATTTACCAACGTAATCGGATATTGATCCGCCATTTCCCGGACAATTTCCAGAGCGCGGTCAAAATTGCCCTGAATTGCCAGGACTTCCGCCCCATACAGTAACGCTTGTGCCAACTTTCCCAAAGCTACATAACCATCAGGAATTAACACAAAGGGACGCATCCCTCCTCTTTTAGCATAGGCAGCAGCAGCGGCGGAGGTATTACCAGTGCTGGCACAAATTACAGCCTTAGCTCCAGACTCTGCTGCTTTAGAAATTGCCATTGTCATCCCTCGGTCTTTAAAGCTACCAGTAGGATTAAGACCATCATATTTAACATACACCTTAACCTGTCTGCCAATCTGTTCAGCGATCGCTGGCACAGGAATTAAAGGTGTGTTACCCTCTAAGAGAGTTACTACAGGGGTTTTCGCGCTGACAGGTAAGTATTCACGATAGGCTTCTATCAGCCCTGGCCAAGGTTGGCAATAAGATTTAGCAGCAGACGGGCTCAAAATCACGGGATTCAAAATTTCTTAATTAAGGATTTGGGATTGGGAATGCTTGTGTTATGAGTATCCCACTTTTCAATTCTATATGTTTAGTTGTGGAACACTGTCATGATAATCGAAGACTTTGATTACCATGTTGATAAACTACCAGAGCAGATAACGAAAACTATATAATATCTTTACAAAGATGGGGATAAATATATTATACTATCCCTAGATGGTGTGAGTTAAGTTTTTAATGGTAACAACTATGTCTACTATGTCATCCAGTGTTTCCGAATGCGAATCCCACGCTAACTTAGTTAAAAAGTTAACGAAGGCTTACTATCGGGACGATCAACAAGTGAAGTTCATGGACTTGCAAGCAGAAATAGATTCTCTTTTAAAGCAATTGCAAAGTCTCAAAAGCGAACAAGTGGCAACTTCTAGCGACAAAGAATAACCTATCTTTCTGATAACTATTCAAATCGCTGACGAGTTTGTGACCACAGTTCCAAACTATATCCCTGTTTTTTTTCTACCAGTAACGCTAGAGATTGATCATCGGTAAGTTGAGCGATCGCTATTAGCGTTTGCTGGTTTGCACGGGCAAAATCACTATAAATCACCTTACTATCCGCTGAAAAGATTATAGTCCGGGGCAGTGCTTGATTTTCTGCCTGTTTTGAATAATTAACACCGGACTGATTTAAAGATGCTATAGCTGTAGCAGAAATAGTAACGACAATCTCCTGCTGTTCGTCATTAGTTACATCAGTTAACTGGACTGGCCAATCACCCATTTTTTCAAGAATTGCCTGTAAACTGGGAATAGTGCCGACTACCATATCACCGGACTGTTGTAATTTTTGCCATATAATTGGCAGCATTGACGCTACTAGCTGGGGTTTTTGTTGATACAATGCCTTGATAGATACCGGAGACGGTTCTACCCATTTCAGTGCATCCGCAGTCAGAGCTAAAGGTTGAGGTTGAAAAGAATTAACCTTGCTTTCAGGAAGAGCAGAACCCAAAATCAACAGCCGTAAACCCTGATCTTGCACTTGTATAGCCTTAATAGTAGCAGTAGTAACTTCCTGTTCTCCATTAGATTTCCAGACAATAATTTGTATACTTTGGTCAGAACTAATACCCAAAATTTTCCGCCAAAATTTTCGAGGTTGGTTTTTGAATTGGTGAAAATTAGTAAACGGATAATTTAACCAGCTTGTGCCATTTTGAAATGCACTAACTTCCACCCGATACCAAACTTGATTATCAGTAATTTTTAAATCAGTTTGCAAGAATATTGGCAACCAATCCTGCTGATTAATTCGACTAATTTGTTTGACAGTGCCAATAATTCGACTTTGACGAGGATTTGCTTTGTCGTCATCAAGTTTGGTTAAAATGTCTTGAATATATTTGAGTGTTTCCGGGTTAATATTCGGTTGTGCTTGCAACCAAGAATTAGTTCTTTCTTCCCCCCGGTGCACCTTAAACATTAATGCAACCCAAGCTAAAACAGCGCGACGACTAGGATTAAGTCGCAAAGCTACAGCAGCACGATTCCAAATTCTACCTTTATCTGTTTGTAGTAAATTAGTAACTTCTTGACCATAATCAGGTAAATTTTCCAAGACCTGTAAAGCTTTTTCCCAACGACCATCAATAATATCTACCATTACTTGTTCTTCAGGACTAGCCCAACTTTTTTCAGCTTGCATTTTCGTAAATTCAGAATGTAACCGAATCACATCTATTTGTCCCTGTGCTGCTCCTGAAAAAGGCTGTTGACGTTGTTTTTCTAAAGATTTCAACCATGTAAAAGCAGGAGTCCAAAGTCCATTTCTAGCCAATAATATAGAATGCTCAAAAGCAAATTCATTAACTGCGGGTTTTTGGAAATTAATTGCTTCTAAATAAATAGAATTAGCTGGTAACTGACCAAATTTGATTTGATAAACTTGGAAATTTGGCTCTAAAGATATCGTTTGATCAATAATTAATTCTTTAGTATCATTACCCGTTATCTGTTGCCATTTAGGTAATTGACCATTTCCAGTTTTCCATGATAACATTTGTTGTAAACTTTTCAGAGTCGGATTGTAATAAAAAACTTGACCATAGATAATATTATTATTGTCTTTTTTGTGTTCACCTCGCAAATAAAACCAAAATCCTGGAGATAGATTAGTATCTGTAAAAGTTTTTACATTAGTTAAAGATAAATGTACCATTGCTTCCTGATTGTCTGAATCAGAAATGGCTGTCACAGCAGGAGACTCTATAAAAGTTTTCGATAGACCGATAATAGGTAATTTGGTAATTAAATAGTAATATTTTTCTGATTGATATTTATACTCTAAATCCTGATCACGTTGATAAATTCTCAGTTCTACCAATTTTTGACAATGAGATTGACAATTAGTCCGTTTTTGGAAAATTGGTAATAAAAAAGAGTCTTCTGACTGGTTATCTAAAGGCAGAGTTGCACCAGCTAGACGTTGTTTTTGAGTTAAATCAAGTTGAATAGCCGTAAGTGTTTGAGGTCGTTCTCGCTTACCTGTAGATATTTTTACCCCTTGTGGTAAATATTTATTCACCCAGATAACCTGGGCAGGATTTAAGATATAAAGAAAACTCAACCAACCAAGACCAATAATTACACCAGCAATACCTAACAACAGGCCTAGTGTCAAGGTAGACCATAACCAACTATACCGTTGAGAGGGTTTCGGCATTTTTTTAACATTTTTATTCGTTACACCTTGAGGAGGCTGGTTTAGCCTAGGGGATTTTCTTCTGTATTTGCGCGGTTTGTTGATCATTTGACTATTACTAGCACTACTAATTTAAGGTTGTCCAAAATTGTCAATGATAAATTTTGACAAACTTAGCGCAATTTTGCTAGTGTAATCGGGTAAAACTTAAAACTTCACCTATTAATTTTATACTCTTGAGCCATGTAGTAAAACAGGCGATAATACTTTTTAAATTCCTGACTGTCGCTTTGTCCTTGCCAGAAATATTCTAATTTCTCTTGAGTAATGGTCAACTTAATTACAGTCACCTTTTCCCTAACTTCTACCGTCAAGACACCAAAAACCCCTTGATTAGTGCGAAAATTATATACTTTTCCTTGGGTTTTCCTTGAAAATTTTAATAAGGGCTTACTGGCATAAGAGCGAATTTCTAGGTTTTTCTTGTTTGGTAAAACTAACACAACTCCATCACTATTGTCTGGGTTTTTTAATTCCTGCCAAGTATTGGGGTAGGGAAACTCAAAACCATAACGATTATTTTTATATGTCTTCCATCTTACATCTTTAACCTGGAAATCATTATCAATGCACCCCCAAAGCATTAAGTATAAGCCAATACTTAAAGTAGTGGTACATAGTATTTTTTGTACGTAAGGTGCACCCATAACAAAATAACCGGTTGAAAAGGAGAACAGAAAAGAGTAATTTTGCCTATGAACTTAAATTACCATGTTAATGTGGGGAATTTCGCAAAATATCCCTGAAAACCTCTTTCTTTTGTGATCTTCGCTCCTTTGTGGTTCATTATTTTGTAATTTGCGGGTAAGTTCTAAATGTGCCTAAAAATGGAAATTATTGCCTCTTAGTATGACGATAATGTAGAGACGTTCCATGAAACGTCTCTACGAAGTGGTTTACCTAAAGGATATCAGAAGCTACTAAATGGTAAAGTTATTGAGTCCTAAAGTACCAGTTAAACCCGTCACCTCAATAATTGCATCCGTAGTGGCACTAAATCCTGCGGTAGCGTCGTTAATAGCGACAAAAATACGAGCACCAAAGGTAAATCGAGCCGCAGAGTTAGCTATAAAGAAAGGATTAGTTAACTTAGCTTCAATTCCAGGTGCATCAAGTGTTGCCACAGATCCGACATCAGAAAATACGCTGCGGGCAGTGGAAACAAGGAATAAATCATTACCTGCAAGAGCATTGAAGTCAGTAACGACATCAAAGTTACTCAGAAGAGAATCAGTTAAAGTGCGGTAGTCAAAACGGTCTACTCCCAACCATCCAGTTAGGGTATCTTTTCCAGTTCCTCCGGTGAGGATGTTATTAGCACCGTTACCAATAATGACGTTATTACCTGAGTTCCCTGTACCGTCAATTGCTGCTCCTGTCAGTGTCAGGTTTTCAACGTTAACAAGAGCCGCAATAGTGTAAGTAACACTAGATTGAATGGTATCTGTACCTCCATTAGTAAGTTCCGTAATGGTGTCAGTGGCACTATCTACAACGTAAATATCATTGCCTAAACCACCAATCAAGGTATCAATACCAGCGCCACCATTAAGGATGTTATTACCAGTGTTACCAGTGATGACGTTATTACCTGCGTTCCCTGTACCGTTAATTGCTGCTGCTCCTGTCAGTGTCAGGTTTTCAACGTTAACAAGAGCCGCAATCGTGTAAGTAACACTAGATTGAATGGTATCTGTGCCTCCATTAGCAAGTTCCGTAATGGTGTCAGTGGCACTATCTACAACGTAAATATCATTGCCTAAACCACCAATTAAGGTATCAGTACCTAAACCACCATCAAGAATGTTATTACCAGTGTTACCAGTGATGACGTTATTACCTGCGTTCCCTGTACCGTTAATTGCTGCTGCTCCTGTCAGTGTCAGGTTTTCCACATTCGCTGGTAAAGTCGTGGTGACAGAGGCTGTGAGAGTATCGATTATCGTCGTAGTAACTGTTGTCAACGCACCAAGACTAGCATTAGTAGGAGAAGACAAAGTTAAAGTAAAGGTTTCATCTGCCTCATTAAGGAAATCATTGAGAATGGTAACATTGATGACTTTAATAGTATCACCAGGGGCAAAGATTAGAGTTCCAATGGTGGCGGTGTAATCTAATCCTGCTGTTGCTGTACCGTTAGCAGTAGCATAGTTAACGTTGATTGTTTGGTTGCTGGCACTGGAAAGAGTAACAGCGTAGGTTATGTTTTGAGGACTGGTTAAACCTTCGATAATAGTCTGACTCAAGGGACTAAGATTAATCGTGGGTAACTGAAGATTGCCACTAAAATTAATGCCAGTCAATGTTTGCCCGGCTGTCAAGTTCACCGCATAGGGAGCGGTAGGAGAGGTTTGTATCCAGTCTGTTTGATTCACTTCCCGGATGGCATATTCTCCTGGTCCTAAGTTGCTGAAGGTATATTGACCGTTAGCGTTAGTAACTGTCGAAAGTTCCCAAGGATCTAATCCTCCATTGGCAACGCTATCAATGTAAATTGTCCAACCTGCTAGGGCTTTTTCGCCTTCGTCCCAGACACCATTACCATTAACGTCGTTCCATTTACTGCCTTGGATGCTTCCAAGTTGGATTCCTTCTTGCTTGTCATCTTGAAGTACGAAGTCACCAAACTGTTTAGCCGACTGGATAAAGATTTCCTCTCCAGTACGAAGATAATCTATTACTGCACCAACTTGAAATTGTCCTGCCGCAACTCCTGCTTGATTAACCAAAGCAAAAGCCTTAGCAACAGCTTCGAGATCATCAAAGATGGTGTTTAAAGAAAAACTAGAAGCAGCAGCAGTTAGTGTTGTTGCAGGAAAGAGAGATTCTGCCTGAGTAACACGCCAACTATCAGCAAATGTAGTATGGACGATAGGGTTATTTTCCCACTGTCCAGGATTCAATTGTAAGTTAGTACCATCACGCAAGGCAAAGTCATTGCTAGTAATACCGTCGCCATTACCTAAAAGTCCTTGAAGTAACCCAAAACGATAGTCAGCGGGATTGACATCAATATTAATATGTCTAGTGTTAATCGTACCCTCATAGACACAAGCTGTTACTAGATCATCGTCACTGGTATTAATAATACCGTCTAGACCAGCATAAGTGAAGGTATATTGAGAGCCAGAACGTGTTATCTGACCGATACCCAAATCTAGGGTTTCACCACTCAATAAATTGTAACTTTCTCCATCAATAGATAGTCTTTGATCCTGTGCTAAATCTATGTCATAGTTAATCTTGTAACCACCAAGATTTATAGCAAAAGCAGTATTGACTGAAGCACCAATCCAATGAGGTGAAGCTTCTTGGCGAGTTTGCACTTGAAAATCATCTATCAGGGATTTGACAAGAATAAACTCCCCAACGGCTTGAAATTCATAGGGTTTTCCATCAAAAGTTGACAGATGTACATCACCCCAACCGTGACCATTACCGACAACACCCGCAACACTGAAAAAGATGGAAAAATCTTGACCTAGATCAGGGGATACAGAGTTTAGCGTCCCATCAACCGTAACATCGTAACCAGTGTCCGACGGATTTAAACCAGCGTCTGGAATAAAAATTTGTTCGATGTAATCATCTGCGTTAATAGTACCGCCAGGAACACTATCTGTTCCATTAAAACCCCAACCACCACCTAAAGTGCTAGGAGTATTGAGTGGTAAAAAACTAGGAGTGTAAATTAAACCACTATTATTCCCCTTTAACGTCAAATTTAAGTTAGCATCCGTGCTAAAACCGCCGCCAGGAACTCCTGTCCAAACTAAAGTTGCTTTAATATGGCTACCTTGAGAACGGGATAAATAACCTAATTTTACAGGTGATCCCTTGAATGTATCCTCAGCAAGTAGTTCTTTTGTTCCGGTGTTTGTCGCATTTCCTAGGTTGTTTGCGAATATCTTAGCCAAGATTAAATTAGCGTTATCTGTGGGTTCCCATATATTGCTATAACTTGAACCAGTTCCATTTTGAGAGGTATGGATAAGTAGTCCCTTCTCTGTGGAATCTAGCGGATCAATCAATGTTGTATTGGGTGCGGCTGGACCATTTAGCGCAGTTAAAGGTATGGGAACATAAGGGGTATTAGGAATAATGGCAGGAGTAATGCCAGAAGGTAACAAAATGTTTTTAAACCGCGCCCTGAATGCAAGAAGACCACCAGTCGCAGAAGGCACAGTTTGGACATTTTCATAGAAAAAATTATCCTTAACATCTTGATCGATTAAGTAACTCGACGCAGAGACTAAGTCGGTTGGTATAAGAGCCTGTTCTACCTCAATACTCTGTCCATCTATGGTAATTGTTGCCCAGTCATTCTCACTGTTCAAAGTGTGTAATGTCACAGCACTGAGAATATTACCACGTACCAACCTAGAAAAAATGTCTCCCTCATCACCAGCGCTATCTTTCTGATTGATATGAGCATCTACAAAATGCCCGTATTCTTCTAACAAAACCGCAATAATGTTTGCATCCGTAGCTGTATCAAGAAAATCAGAAGCGAGATAAATCTTATTCGTGCTAGTCCCATAAGCGCCATTAGCATTACCAAGAATGCTACTATCAAGGATTTCAATTTGCGGAAATGAACTAAAATCACCTACAAGCCATTGAGAACGGAGATTTGTGGCTACTGTATGGTCATATTGTGTACCAAATGCTATTTCGAACAAATTCCAGAAGTCATTCAAACCAGCAAAGTTTTTCAGTTGGTTATAGGTCTTGTTGAGAGTAGTCTTAAGAAGATTAGTCATAACATCCTTTCAGTTTGAATTTAATTGATCAAGACTTATGAGATTGGCACAAGCGATCGCCCGGATACATGAAAGTAATCGCTACCCAGTAGCGTAAATGATCTTTGCGGAAATAATTTTTTTACGAAATAATTTTTAACATAAGGTTTAGTCCTCGGATTAATATGTATTTAATATTTCTTTATTTTTCTATGTAAATCCTGATCAATGACTATTTATTAAGAAATGTAACAAAATAGCCATTAAAACGCCTTACCATCTTGACAACCAAAAAAAGAACAGATAGAGTGATATGCATACCCGGGTAAGACCACTAAAAGTTGTATGCAAACTAAGCAAAAGGTTACGTTATATTTATCACCGGAACTGCACAGAAGACTTAAAATTCGTTCTGCTGTTGACTCAGAACCGATGTCAGACCTTGCGGAACGCGCACTTAATTTCTACCTGACGAACTCAGAATTAGTAGAAGAAATAGAAGCGTCTTCTCATGGGCGAACTCACCGGATTTATTCCTGCCCAAGCTGTGAATCTTCACTGGTATTACGTGATAGTCAACTAGTGAACTTGGGTAATCAACCAGGAGTAATCGGTCAAAATCATCTATCTATTGATGGTAGAGAAAAAGATCAAACCCTTCCCTTGGGAGAGGAAGAATTAGTTCCTTGTTAGGTAGGAATTATTAATGATTAATCTATAGTCTGGCTTAACATCACGCCGTCATTGCTGTCTCTAATAAGGTCTCAAGTAGGTCGATAGTATGAAAGAAGAGCTCAATATTTTAATTCAGGCTCAATACCCTTTAATCTACCTTGTGACCTCCGAGGAAGAACGGGCAGAGCAGTCAATTTTTAAAGTTTCCCAAGAGATAAAACCCCAAAGACGAGTATATGTGTGGACAGTAACTCACGGTATCGTCGAGTACGGTCAACCCCGGAATACCACTCAACATAATACTGTTTCTCCCGAAGCAGCTATTGATTGGATTATCCGGCAAAAAGAACCCAGTATATTTATTCTTAAAGATTTACATCCCTTTATTGATGCGCCAGCAACAAATAGATCGCTCCGGGACGCGATCGCTAGTTTTAAAGGAATGCAAAAGAACATTATTTTAATGTCTCCTGTGCAACAAGTTCCCATCGAACTAGAAAAAGAAGTTGTTGTTTTAGATTTTCAATTGCCTGACATGGCTGAGTTAAATAAAGTTTTAACTGCCCATCAAGAGCAAAATCGGGGACGACGGCTGACAACCGAGGCGCGAGAAAAGCTGCTCAGAGCCGCTTTAGGTCTAACTAAAGATGAGGCTGAGAAAGTATACCGTAAAGCACAGGTAACAACGGGGCAATTGACGGAAAATGAAGTTAATATCGTTTTATCCGAGAAAAAACAACTTATCCGCCGCAACGGTATCTTGGAGTACCTCGAAGAAGATGAAACCATTGATGCCGTGGGTGGTTTGGAAGAGTTAAAAACCTGGCTTACCCAACGCTCCAACGCCTTTACAGAAAGGGCTAGAGAATATGGTTTACCCCAACCTAAAGGAATGTTAATTCTCGGTGTTCCCGGTTGTGGTAAATCGCTAATTGCTAAAACTACCTCCCGTTTATGGGGTTTACCAATTCTGAGATTAGATATGGGGCGGGTCTACGACGGCTCAATGGTGGGTCGTAGTGAGGCTAACCTACGAAACGCCCTGAAAACGGCAGAATCAATTTCCCCCACGATTCTGTTTATCGACGAGTTGGATAAATCCTTTGCGGGTAGTGGTGGTTCTGGCGATTCTGATGGGGGGACATCAAACAGAATTTTCGGCTCTTTCCTCACCTGGATGCAGGAAAAGAAATCTCCAGTGTTTGTCATGGCGACTGCTAACCGCGTAGAACGCTTACCTGGAGAGTTTTTGAGGAAAGGTCGCTTTGATGAAATATTCTTTGTGGATCTGCCCACACCGGAAGAACGTCAGGATATCTTCGGTATTCACCTGACTAAACGCCGGGAAGAAATTGCTAGATTTGATCTAGAACAACTAGCAAAAATGTCCGACGGCTTTTCCGGGGCAGAAATTGAACAAGCGATAGTGGCGGCTATGTATGAAGCCTTCGCCCAAGATCGGGAGTTCACCCAATTAGATATTATTGCTGCATTGAAGTCTACTTTGCCGCTGTCACGAACGATGCAAGAACAGGTCACAGCTTTAAGAGACTGGGCCAGACAGCGTGCTAGACCCGCAGCCTCCTCTGTTGCTGAATATCAGCGCATGGAGTTTTAAAAGCTTTCCTCTGCCATGTCAGGGGGGAAAGGTTAGTCACAAGGCTAACAGATAGAAAAAAGCCGTTCCCAAATCATGCGGCTTAGTTGGAAAAGAACCGTTGTCGTTTTTCTCATCAATCTTCTTATTGGAGGAAACCCAAATGTCTCACTTTAGCACTCTGCGTACCAAGATCACCGATGCCGAAATTCTCAAGTCTTCTTTGCGCGACTTAGGTATCAGCGTAAAGACTGAAGCTGATGTTCGTGGTTATAATGGTCAGCGTCTCCGTTCCGACATCGTTGCTGTATTGGAAGGCGAGTACGATTTAGGTTGGTCTCGTAACAGTGACGGTTCTTTTGACCTCATTGCTGACTTGTGGGGTGTTGCTAAGAAGCACAACCAGACTGAGTTGATCAACTCTATCAATCAAAAATATGCCGTTAACAAGACTTTGGCTGAAGTAAAACAGCGCGGTCTGCAAAATGCCAATGTTAAGTTGGTATTGCAGTAACAATTTCTCTAGCGCGTTCCCAAAGTGAAACGGGTTAACCTTCTAATAAGCGGTTAGCCCGCTTTTTTTTGTCTGAATCAGGATGTACAGGATTTAAAAATCTCACAGTCCTAGTTTTTTTTAGTAAGAGACTTTCAAATAAAAAAATATCCCAAAATTTCTTGTAGTGCAGGCATCTTGTCTGCTAATAATACAAGGATGGGCATCCTCCCACGAGATTAAATGATCTTTTTTGTGGAGTTATCTAATCGTTCTAGTTAATTAAATAAATAGGTAATCATGGTAAATGAAGCAGGTATTCGTGACTTTTTAATAAAGAATTTAGATATTATCGAGCCTGATCTAAAATTTATTCAGAAGGAATTTAGTCTTAAAAATAATCTTGGTGCTGGTGGTCGTATAGACATTTTGGCAAAAGATAAATTTGGAATGTTTGTCATTATTGAAATTAAAAAAAGTGACAAAACTGCTAGGCAAGCTCTACATGAACTTCAAAAGTACATTGCTTTATTTAAAACGGAGTATGGTCTGGCTGCTAATAAGTGCAGATGTATTTTACTATCAACTGAATGGCATGAATTACTTGTGCCATTTTCGGAATTTTCTAGGGTTGTGGATTATCAAATAGATGGCTATCAACTCATCCTTAATCAAGAAGGGATACCTGTAAGAAACGAAACTGTAAAGTTAGCTCCAGAGGGGGAAGAAAAATTTATCTTCCCAAGACACAATATTTTCTTGTATGAAATAATTAAGAATAGAGATATAGCCAGAGAAAAGCTAGAAAAGATTTTAAAAGAATTAGAGATAACAAATTATTATATTTTAATCATAAATTATGAAGGTGATTCTGAAAATGTAATATACCCTTTTGCTATATACCTAGTTATTGATATGTTTAAATATTCAGAAAAAGAGAAGATTAAAAATAATTTGAATATTTTTTATGATGATAATTATGGATTTGATGAGGATGATGACGATATAGATATTAAACCTCTTCTTGAAGAAGAAGCATTGTCTGAAATTACTAACAGGTTAATAGGTTTAATAGATAGTCTAGAAGGAGGTACTGCTGAAACAATTCAAGGTATGATGTCTAAGGGGTGGCATATTCAAACAATATACAAAGGCAATCAATTAGATTCTCAACTTATAACCGACGAGGAAATTATTAAAGAAATTATAAGTTTTGAAGGTGGTAACTCTGTTATCTATACATCAGTTACCACACCTAAAATTCAACCTTTATGGCAATCAACTATTGAAAATTTACAGCATTTCTTATATGGTAATGATTGCTGGGAAATTGGGGCTAACTGGTTTTCTCAAAAAGTAGAATCTATAAGCCGAGAAGCTACTCTAAGTTTTAGGATTTATTATGGCTTTGATATATTATTTGCTCTATATAACTATTTCTGTAGAGATGTTTCCCTCTTACCGACTCTTGAAATAGTAGCTCAAATTCCAGGAGAAACAAACAAAACTATTATTCTAGTCGGATTTCTTGAATGGGATAGACATACATTTCCTAACATTAATTCAATCTTTAATAATGATGATACTTTTTTAGTTTTTAATAGACAACAACTTTTCTTTAAAAACGAACCATTATATGATCTCCTGATGATGCACAAACATGGTATTGAATACTCCTTATTTGAAATAACTATAGAGCAAAACGCTCAGGCTGTTATTAAACGTCTAGATATAGAAGAAGATGACACTGTAACTTTATTACCCATAACAGATAAAGTAGAATTAAGTTTAGTAGAATCAAGCTTAATAGATTTCTCTATAGAGAATTCTGGCTATATTAAAGAACTTTGTTACATTGGAAGTTCACATTTTGACTTCGTAAGTTGATGGGTTTTTATTGTTTTGATTATTTTTAGAATAGAGTTTTGAGAAACCCGAATTTATGCTATAATCTTATAGGATCATAAATCAATATTTATAAAATTAAAAAAAATATTAATTGCAATTAGGAGGTCAAAATTATGAACTCTCTTGAATTAAGACAAAAAATCGAACAAAATTTATTAACTATTTCACCAGAAAATTTGAAATTTATTGATGAATTTGTGGAATTTATTAAATATAAACAAGAAACAAGTTTATCAGAAAAAACTAACTATAAGCCAGCTTCAGGACGTTCAATTTTACGTCATGCTGGTACATGGGTAGGCGATGACTTGGAAGAATGTCTGAAGTTAGTCTCACAAAACCAGAGGTAAAGTGAAAATTAATAATCGTATTAATCCTTTTGAATAATGTATCTTTTAGACACTAATCATTGTAGTTTAATTTTTCTAAAAAATCAGACGGTTCTTGATTATATACAGGAAGTTGGAGAAACCGATATAGCTACTACTATCATAACAGTAGGTGAGCTAACTTATATGGCAGAAAATTCTAGTTATAAGGAAGAAAATTTAACTCGTATTGAGCAATTTATCGCAGATATTAGAATTTATTATGTAGATGATGTAACTGCTAAAATTTATGGACAAATAAAAGCAGGATTAATTAACAAATTTGGACCAAAGCAAAAAACTAAACGGCAAACGACTAAAATCACTGAATTAGGTTTTGATGAAAATGACATTTGGATAGCAGCAATAACATTTGAAAGTTCAACGGGCTTTAAATATTGAGATTAGAGAGGAAGTTATTTTTAAATAACCTTAACTTGATGAAAATTCATAGAGTTTTCACTAATATGTAAATTTTATAAAACGGAAAAGGAAAATATATTCCTTTCCCTAGTTTCTAATTAGCAAAATTTAGATTTTACCAATACTGTGTAGTCCTAAAATAATACCTACTCCCAAAATATGCCCAAAGGAAGCAGTTGCTAGTACCGCAGGTAAACCAAAACCACCAAAAAGCTGAGGTGCTGGTAATTCTGGTTTAGAGTGAGGGCGCTCAATAGTAAATTTACCAACAGCAATAGCAAAAATATTGGCAATAATCATAATTATGCCCATATTAGAACTCCATTCTAGAGGTGCAGTCGCAGTAGCGAGTAAGCTTGAAATCAACATCTAATTTACTCCCATATTTTCAGACATTTATCAATATCATCTAAATATTGATCGACAACAGTTTGTATCATTGCTGACTTTGCAACAAATCTTAATATTTGTTTTCACTACATAATAGAAAAGAATGCTATTATTAATAATAATTTTTGATGTTTGCCGTCGTCTTAACGGTATCTAGAAAGGCTGGTAATTGCTAAGATGAGAGTAATTATTTTCTGAATTGATCATGTCCTCAACCCTTGACTCCTTACCACCTGCACTCAATAAAATCGTCCAACGCTTTCAACGCTCCACAGAACCAAAACGACGCTATGAACAGTTAATCTGGTATGCTCAAAAGCTACAAGCCTTCCCTGAAAATGGTAAACTCCCAGAAAATAAAGTTCCAGGTTGTGTTTCTCAAGTTTATGTTACCGCATCATTAGAAGACGGTAAAGTAATATTTGAGGGTGATTCTGACTCCCAACTAACTAAGGGATTATTGGCACTCCTAATAGAGGGATTAAACGGATCAACACCCACAGAAATAGTCCAGCTTACTCCTGATTTTATTCAAGAGACTGGTTTAAATGTAAGTTTGACACCTTCCCGTGCTAATGGATTTTATAATATTTTCAAAACAATGCAGAAAAAAGCCTGGGAATGTAAACTAGTAGATTAAGGATTGGAAACTCGAAAAATCAACAGCGGGGGGTGGCAACCACAGAGAGTTGCCCCTATTTGGTGATGATAAATTATGCTCCTTCTGATCTATCAATTTTCTGACCAGGAGAAGATTCATAAAGAGCATCTAACTGTTCCCGCGCATCGTCAAGATTAATTGAACGCATTACCAACAGTGGTTCTTTAATCATATTACCTGCACTATCTAACAATTCAGGATGGGGGACATACTGCTTTCTAGCTGCATAATAACCAAAGCCACCTTGTGATGATTGATGATTTGGATAAGTCCTTTCCCTATCAAAACTGAACATGATCAGATTGCGAATTAAATTACCAACGGCCATGAATGCCAAAACAGTGAAGGCTAAAATATAAAGCAGGTGTAGCATGGAATTTTCCTCCAAAACAGCAAAGGTTAAAAATCTTATCTTGTAAATCTTAAAACTCCGTAAATAAATAATTTACGGTAAAAAAAGAATGTAAAATTCTTTACTTGTGAGCCTATGTTATATGATGCAATCCTTATATTAAAATTAAGGTAACATGAGGCACATTATTTTTTTATGAAAAAAATGTTAAGAATTGTCTAATATTTTCACAATTTCCGCTTGATTTAAATTTTGTCAAAGGGTTTATGATTCCTTTGACTGACCTAAGCGCATTCCCACACCCCAACATTCTGTAACTAATTGATGCCAAGGCATTACAGTTGCCATATCAATTCCTACCTGTTGGTCAGTTGCCGTAAATAACATTTTAAAGGCATTGAGTTGATCTTGTGCATCTTTAACTCGCTTAAGTAAGTTTAGTTGCTCTTGATCACTCATGAATTGGATTTTCTCATTTTCCAAGATTTGACGATATCGCTCAAACCAATATTGAAAATCCTCTAACAGGGGTTCTAAGACTGATTTCAGTAAATCAGAGCTTGGTAGATTTGAGTGTCCCATATATGAGAAGCATATTTCCTAATTCTTGTTTTATATTAACATTATTTACGATTCTTAACAATCAGTTCATAAGTTTCTATACAAAAATTAAAAAATCTGTGACTCCCCACCTGATACACAATTATATAAATTTGGCAAGAAACTTGTAAAGCTCTTGGGGAGTAATGTGGTATGTCTAAAGGAACAAATTATGGAGAAGTTGAGAAGAAAGAAAAATTAGGAAGTTTTTGACCTGTTTTCTACCAAGGGGCTGTAGTTGGGCTAAATTAGGAGAAACCATAGCCAGTGGACTATTATTTATTTTGTAAAGATATTTTTTGTCAAGTTTATTTTAACACTTCGCCAAAAGTTTAACAGCCGATGTCGCCAAATCAAGAAACCCAACCAGTCGAAAAAATCTATTTACCCCGTACCAGCGAGTCAGAAACATTAAAAAAGATTCGCCATACAGCTTCGCATATCATGGCAATGGCAGTACAAAAGCTGTTTCCCAAAGCGCAAGTCACAATTGGACCTTGGATTGAGAATGGGTTTTATTATGACTTTGATAGTCCAGAACCCTTTAGTGATAAGGATTTGAAAACCATTCAAAAAGAAATGGTGAAGATTATTAATCGTAAATTGCCGTTAATTCGGGAAGAAGTCAGCCGAGAAGAAGCACAACACCGCATAGAAGCTATTAAAGAACCCTATAAGTTAGAAATTCTGGGTGATATCAAACAAGAACCCATTACAATTTACCATTTAGGAGAGCAATGGTGGGATTTGTGCGCTGGTCCTCACGTCGAAAATACTAGCGAAATTAATCCCAAAGCTATAGAATTAGAAAGCGTTGCGGGTGCTTATTGGCGGGGAGATGAAAATAAGGCTCAGTTACAACGCATTTATGCTACGGCTTGGGAAACTCCCGAACAACTAGCTGAGTACAAACGCCGCAAAGAAGAAGCTTTACGCCGTGATCATCGTAAAATAGGTAAAGAACTG
>Ga0208200_100061_pt1 | contig 25555 bp, 28 predicted proteins | sample LakMenEpi13Aug08_FD_150689 | JGI IMG/M metagenome (GOLD analysis project Ga0208200, IMG submission 150689) | Freshwater microbial communities from Lake Mendota, WI - 13AUG2008 deep hole epilimnion (SPAdes) | ecosystem: Environmental > Aquatic > Freshwater > Lake > Epilimnion/Euphotic zone ...
AGAGGAAATGGTAGCACAAATGAAACCCGGTTCAGTAATTGTGGATTTAGCCGCAGAACAAGGTGGAAACTGCGCCTGTACAGAAGCAGGTAAAGATATTGTTTGGAACGGTGTAACAATCATTGGACCAATTAATTTACCCTCATCAATGCCAGTACACGCCAGCCAACTGTATGCAAAGAACGTTACTTCACTAATGCAACTGTTGATTAAAAACAAAGCCTTAGAAATCAACTTTGATGACGACATAGTTGCTGCTGCTTGTGTTACTCATGGTGGAGAAATTAGAAACCAACGAGTAAAGGACGCTTTGCAAGCAGTAGCGGTTTAGTTGACATGAATAAATTTCACGGAATAACGAACCGCAGAGGCACAGAGTTCACAGAGAAATGAGCGCTTGAGGGATATTTTCCATGATTGTTGTAAATCTTCTCTCTGCGCCTCTGCGTGAGCTAAAAATCCAAAATCCAAAATTAACATGACACAAGCATTACTTCCGGCTTTATTTGTACTCGTCTTAGCCTCTTTTATTGGCTTTGAAGTGATTAACAAAATTCCCCCTACGTTACACACTCCGTTAATGTCTGGTTCAAATGCCATTTCCGGGATTTCGGTAATTGGTGCAATTCTGGCTGCGGGGGAGAAAAACACGAATTTATCGGTAATTCTCGGTTTAATTGCCGTAATTTTGGCAATGGTGAATGTTGTCGGTGGTTTTTTAGTCACTGACAGAATGCTGCAAATGTTTAAAAAAAAGGAAGTTAAAGCATGAGCGACTTTTTACCAACTGGGATTCAGCTAACTTATTTAGTCGCTGCGTCATTATTTATCTTAGGTTTGAAAAAGCTGGGTTCTCCCGCTAGTGCTAGAAATGGTAATCTTGTCGCTGCGGTGGGAATGCTATTAGCTATTGTCGCTACAATGCTAGATCAGCACGTATTAAATTACGAGATGATTTTGATAGGTTTGGCTATTGGTTCGGTAATTGGCGCTGTTATTGCTTACAAAGTGCAAATGACGGAAATGCCGCAAATGGTGGGTTTATTAAATGGTTTAGGTGGAGCATCTTCCGCATTAATTGCCGTTGCTGAATTTTGGCGGTTATTAGATAGTTCTCAACCTATCCCCCTCGATGTCAACATTTCTATGTTGTTAGATGTGTTAATCGGTGGCGTGACTTTAACAGGTAGTTTTCTCGCTTTTGCCAAATTGCAAGGTTTAATTAGCGGTACTCCCATTACCTTTCCTTTGCAGCAACCTTTTAACCTGTTGCTTTTGGGTTCTTATTTAGCAGGAAGTGCCTATTTAATCAGGACACCAGATAGCCTCTCCGTATTTTTAGCAGTGGTGGCTGTTTCCTTGGTGTTGGGTGTGATGTTCGTCCTCCCCATTGGTGGGGGTGATATGCCGGTTGTCATCTCTCTGTTAAACTCCCTCTCCGGTGTGGCTGCGGCTGCGGCTGGGTTTGTGGTGATGAACAATATGTTAATCATCGCCGGTGCTTTGGTGGGGGCTTCTGGTCTTATTCTGACGGAAATTATGTGTAAGGCTATGAACCGTTCTTTGTTCAGTGTCTTATTTAGTGCTTTTGGTTCTGTCTCTACTGCTACTGGTGGTGCGGCTGCTGGTGCTAGTGATCAACCTGTTCGCAGTATTGATGCGGAAGAAGGGGCGATGATGTTGGGTTATGCCCGTTCTGTGGTGATTGTTCCAGGATACGGTATGGCGGTTGCTCAAGCACAGCATAGCGTCCGGGAGTTGGCTGATCAATTAGAACGGATGGGTGTGGATGTGAAATATGCGATACATCCGGTGGCGGGGAGAATGCCGGGACACATGAATGTTTTATTGGCGGAGGCTAATGTGGCCTATACGCAGTTGTATGATATGGAGGATATTAATCCCCAGTTTGAACAGGCTGATGTGGCGTTAGTAATTGGTGCTAATGATGTGGTCAATCCGGCGGCGCGTAGTGATAAGAATAGTCCTATTTATGGGATGCCGATTTTGGAGGTTGATCGCGCAAAGCAGACTATTGTGATTAAGCGCGGTATGAGTGCTGGTTTTGCTGGTGTTGATAATGAGTTGTTTTATAAGGCTAAAACGACGATGTTGTTTGGTAGTGCTAAGGATATGGTGGCTAAGTTGGTTAGTGAGGTGAAGCAGCTTTAAAAAATAGTTTTAGATATCTAACTTGCCTTGGGTTTTGATATTCCTGTGGCAAGTTTACTAGGCAATTACTATGAGATTATCTGGCTAACGGACAATTTAAAATGGCTATTAGTATTTTACTCATTGCTTTTACCCTCAAACATTACAACAATTTTAATCTGTTTGAGGATAAGGAATTATAGTTGATAATATACTGATTACTTCAGTAACAAATTCAACTGAAACTTTTTCTTTGAATTTAGCTTTTCTTGCTCTCCAATCAATGCTTTTAATATGATCTGCTAAAACAAGACCTGTAGTATTTATACCGCCAGGTAAAGGAACTTCAAAAGTATAACCTTTTGTACTGTTAGTTATTGGGCAAACTATAGCAAGACCAACATCATTATATATCATAGGAGAAATAATTAAAGCGGGGCGATTACCAGCTTGTTCATGACCCGCTTGAGGGTCGAAATCTAGCCATACAATATCGCCCCGATCTGGTACATAGATATTACTACCAGACTTCCATACCGATTGGTTCACCCCAGTCACTTTCACCATGAGAATTGTTAGGAGTTATTTTTGCTAATAAATCCTCCAAATTATACCTCTTACATGGTACTTTTGCCTGGTAACTAGGATTATTGTCAGAGTTATTAGAAACTATTTGCTCATATTTATTTATTAAGTGAGGCAAACGTACATTTACATCAGAATCACTCAATACATGAAAAAGAGAACTCTTGAATTTCAAAAATGAATCTTGGTGTTTTTCGCAAATAGCTTGAGAAATACCAAATTCAGATACAGAATATCGTCTTCGAGACAATAGTTCTTTGATATAACCAAACAAAATTAAGTCTTGAAGCTTATCGGTGAGATAGTTCCAGTAGTTCTCTACGATTATAGATTGAACATAATTAATTTCTGAAACTCTTTCTATAAACTTCTGAAAAGCCATGTCCAAGAATTTTTTTTCAAGGACGTAACTACGTTTTGATTTATTTTCAGAATCATCAGCAGGAATACGTTCAGCAAGCTCCTTGATTTGTGACCCTGTGATACAAAGCTGTTCTTGAAGCTCAACCAAAATCATAAATTCTTGGAGAGCCTCAGAGAGCTTAGATTTTACTTGATCTATGTTTATGCCTTGACGTTGTGCAATATTTCCAAGAAATTCATAAAATTCAGCATTGGAAGAGTCACAGGCTAAACACTGCTCTAAGAATGATTGAGCTTCTTCAAGCCGAAATTCTTCAAAATAACCAGGTTTGATAGCCTCTAAGATACCCATTTGCAGCACCTACGCTGAAAAAGCGCATTATTGTTTTAGTTGTTTTAACTTATTCCACTTTATCCTAACTTGTCTTACGCTAAATATCAAGACTACTGACTATAAAAATTACCATAATTCTCTAAATGTGAGTTTTCCTCTTGCTGTACGTGAAGTCAAAAGATGACGTTCAAGATTTGATTGCAATATTTGGGGGAGTAATTGCGATCTTTCTCCTCTTCCTTTGTGTTCTTCGCATCTATCCCTTCGGGACGCTCCGCGAACGTGGTTCGTTAAAAAAGGATGTTGGGAAGTTGAGGAAGTGCGATCGCTGTTTGGGAGGTTGAGGGGTGCGATCTCTCTTTCTCTGTGTCCTCTGTGTCTCTGTGGTTCGTTAAAAAAGGATGTTTGGGGAAGTTGAAGGGGTGCGATAGCGAAGCGCTGCTGCAAGCAGTTCGCTGTTAGGAGGTTGAGAGAGTGCGATCGCATAGCTATTCTTCTTCTGCTAAAATCTGTGAAATATCCCGTGCAGAATGAATTAACCGAACAATTTCGATATACTCATCCCCTTCTAAATAAAAAATTAGATGCTTTTCAAATCCTCTAACTCCCCACTTCCGCAAACCAACTAAACGCGGATTTTTAACATTATAAACACTACCAATACCAGGTAGTCGTGCTAATTGTGAAAAAGTCTGCCTCGTAGCATCAAAAAAACTCAATGCTGCATCAAAATTACTGTCAGCAATATAAGCAAACTGTTCATCAAGGTCAACACTAGCCTTTGGTCTAATTACAATTCGTCTAGTCATTGCTATTACTTGCGGAGTCTCTCTAGAAGCTGAGTCCGTTTTTGTTGCCACCACTCATCCGTAATTTCAATCGCTTCACCACTATCTAAGCCTTCTAATAGCAATGTTTCTAGTCGTGCTTGTGCCACTTTTTCTAAATCTTGACGAATCAAATGTCGAATATATTCGCTTGTGGTACTGTAGCCACATTTTGCAACCTGTTCATTGATAAAGTCCCGCATGGAATCGGGAAGAGAAATATTTACTGTAGTCATAGCTAATAAGTCTTTATATTTCTGATTCTTTAATTATGGCAAATATTGTCAATTTTTGTCAAATGTTTTGTAGGGATATGGGTGCGTAAGCGTTGCGCTGCTGCAAGCAGTTCTCTGTTTGGGAAGTTGAGGGGATGCGATAGCGAAGCGCTGCTGCAAGCAGTTCGCTATTTGGGAGGTTGGGGGAGTGCGTAAGCGTTGCGCTGCTGCAAGCAGTTCGCTGTTTGGGAAGTTAGAGGGAGTGCGATAGCGTTGCGCTGCTGCAAGCAGTTCGCTTTTGGGAAGTTGAGGGAGTGCGATAGCGAAGCGCGACCTAGGAATCGCTATAACATTTAAGCAGTAGCGAATGCAGTATATTTCCTTTCTTCAGGAGGATGAAAAGCTAAGACAATATCAAGATTAGAAATACCTAACTTCATTAACTCATTAGCTATTCCTTCCTCAGTCCAATCTTCTTCAATCCAAATTTTATCATTTTTAATTCTGATATTAACTTGGATATTATTTGTTCTTTTTTTGCCATACCAACCCAAAAACCCCCAAATATAGTGATGATGATTATCATCAAAAATCAAACAACTTTCATCAGTTAAATTTGCCGCACCAGAAACCCAATTATGATATTCTGTGAGAACTTGTTTAATTGCTATTTGATATTGCTCTAGTTTATCCATTGTAATATCTCCTCCTTTTCGACATTAACTACAATCATCAAAATTTGATTTAATTCGACAATCTCTTTGATTGAATCTCTAGTAAAAAAGTTTTCGTATGTACTTTCTTTAATAGCCAAATAAATTATATATTCTGGTTCTGTGAGGTTAATTAAATTACGATATAAAATATATTGCCCTAAAGCTAGTTCAAAATCTCTCATGGGAGAAGGACTAAGAAAACTCTTGATTTCAACAACTATTTTTCGTCCATTTTGTTCTGCTGCAATCGGTTTTTCTGCGGATAAATCGGCAAATAATTCAGCATCTTTATACTTGATTTTATAAGGATCAGCCGTAATCGTCCAACCATCTTCAATTAAAGCATTTTTAACGGCATCATGGTAAATATCTTTTGCTGGCATTGTTTTCTTGATAATATTTAGTAAACACGAATTAATCTTAACAGTACAATTATATCATATACTCAGGCGTTAGCGTAGCTCACTAAAGGAATCGCTGTTTGGGAGTTGAAGGGTGCGATAGCGAAGCGCTGCTGCAAGCAGTTCGCTCAAGTTAAACCCCAAAACCCAAAACCACATCCAAAGCAGTATGAATTTCTTCCCAAGATTCAACTTCTAAAATCCCCACCAACCCTAAAACCCGACGATAATCAACAGAACGAATTTGAGCAACATCAATAAAACGATCTTTATCTAATCCATTAGTTGCTGTTGCTTTGACATTGACAATATAGGGAGCTTGCTTACTTCCTGGTCGAAATGGCATCACAATTGTTAATAATCCATATTGATTCATAATATCATTTTGAACTATCAAACAAGCACGGATTTTTTGTGCTTCTGCTCCCACCGTTGGATCAAGATTTACCCAGCGAATTTCACCCCGTTTATAAGTTAAATTACCCTCTGGCATTAATACCATCTCCAGCTACATTATCCCAATCAGAAATCTCATTTTGATATTCTAAATCTTTGGCATCTTCTTGGAGAGCAGCTATTATTTCTGCTTCTAAAATTTTGCGTCTTTGTTCTGCTAATAGTGCATTGATATAGCCACTACGATTACCTTTTGCTTGTTGATCAATAAATCTGAGAATGTCTTCTTCTAAAGTAATTGTGACTTTCATCATTATGTATGACTCATTCATCTTACCAATTAATCATACCACTTTTTTGACATTGCGTGAGGTAAAAAGAGATTTTGAGGGGTTGAGATCGCTGTTTGGGAGTTGAAGGGTGCGATAGCGAAGCGCTGCTGCAAGCAGTTCGCTTTTGGAGAGTTGGAGGGAATGCAATCGCTTTTGGGGGAAGTTGAAGGGGTGCGATAGCGTAGCTTACCGTAGGTATCGCAGTTTGGGAGGTTAGTTAGTGAGGTGAAGGAACTTTAGGTTATAGTTAGGAGTTAAGGGTATATCATTGCTATGCCCTTAACCACCGAGAGGAGCAGAGAGTTTTGTTTCTTACGATATCTCTTAGAGGACTCCACAAAAAAGATGATCTTATAACTATATGAAACTGTTTACTATTGGTCATTCAAATCATAGTATAGAAACTTTTATTGAGCTTTTGCTGGAGCATAATGTTACAGCATTGGCAGACGTGCGATCACATCCCTACAGCCGTTACTTACCCCATTTTAACCGCGTTCAACTGAAAAATTCACTTAAAAGCGCAAAAATCAACTATGTATTTTTAGGACAAGAACTAGGTGCTAGACCAAAAAACCAAGAATGTTATATTGATGGTAAAGCTATATATGAAAAAATTGCTGCTACTGAATTATTTGCAGAAGGAATTAAACGTGTAATTAAGGGTTTAAAAAATTATAGAGTTGCTCTTATGTGTGCGGAAAAAGATCCCATTGTTTGCCATCGTGCGATTTTAGTTTGTCAACATTTACGAAATGAGCGTGATTTAGAAATCAATCATATTAAAAGTAATGGTGACTTAGAATCGCATTATAAACTTGAAGACAGATTATTGGCTAGACATGGTTTAAACCAATTAGCTCTTGTAGCAGCATCAGTGCAATTATCTCTCTTTGCTGATAATTCACAAAATCATCAACCTTCTAAACCACTTTCAAGGGAAGAGTCTATAAAAGAGGCTTACAGATTGCAAAGTGATGAAGTTGCTTATGTAGAAAAAATAGGAAATGAATATGAGTAGTTATGTTGACTTATTTACAATTGGCTTTACCCAAAAAACTGCCCAAAAATTTTTTGATACTCTTGTTAAATCTGGCGTTAAGCGGGTTATTGATACCCGACTAAATAATGTCTCTCAATTAGCAGGATTTACAAAAAAAACCGACTTAGAATATTTTCTTAAAAAGATAGGTAATATTGAATATATTCATATTCTTGAACTAGCACCAACTAAAGATATTTTAGATGAATATAAAAAAAATAAAGGCGACTGGTCAGTTTATGAGCAGAAATTTCTTCATCTCATGACAGAAAGGGAAATTGAAAAAAAAGTTAGACCAGAACTATTAGATGGTGGATGTCTTTTGTGTAGCGAGGCTAAACCCCATTACTGTCATCGCCGATTAGTGGCAGAATATTTAAGTACCAAGTGGGGGAATGTCAAAATATGTCATCTGTAAAGAACAAGAAAATTATCTGTCTTGCAAATTCAAAGAAAAACGGAGAACGTTGCATTGCTGGAATTGATTTGGATACTGGTAATTGGATTCGTCCTGTCTGTGGCCAACGTCCTTATGATAATGATGGTCGAGTACCAAGAAATATTCGACTCGTGGAGGGAAGAGAACCAGCATTATTAGACATTTTAGAGATTCCACTAGCAGACACAGGTGAAAACTTGTTTGAAAGCGAAAATCTTACTATCTTACCGGGAAAATGGCAACTCGTAGGTAAAGCAAAACCAGAAGATTTGTTTCAATATTGTAGTAACAATTCTTATATTCTTCATAAGTCAAACCAGCATCTTTCAAAATACTTCTGAGTGTACCAGTAGGTAAATCACGATTACCATGAACAGGTATAGAAAGAATCACACTCATACCTTCCTTAACATAGATATGATGACTACCTGTAATCCTTTTTAGATTCCATCCATAGCGTTCAACAATCTTACAAAGAAATTTACCAGAAACCGATTTCATAAAGATAACTCAATTAACTGTTTTTCTGGCTCAATTTCTTCTTGCTGACTAGCAACTTCTAACCAACCTTGAACAGCATCTTTCAACATTTCTAATAAATGTTCATAACTTTCACCCCAGGTATGACATCCTGGTAAAGCTGGTACAGAACCACACCAGACACCGTCTTCTTCCCAAATAATTGCTTTTATTTTCATAGCCAATTCCTTGAACTAAGGATATTTTAGCGCAGGTATCACTATTTTGGAGGTTGAGGGGGTGCGATAGCGAAGCGCGGCCTAGGAATCGCTCACCTTTATCTTAAAATGGAATCCATTCCCACTTATCTATCCATTCTTCCGCTTTTGTAGCTTCCCAAGCAAACACAAGCTCCTGTACTATTTTTACTATTGGTGTTCAGGGACACAACAAAATAAACCCCAAATATGACCACCTTCTCCCCAATCTGCTTCTAATTGCTGTATTCGGAAAATGACAAAAGAGGGATATTACAATTCATGATAGTCATTGGGGTATTGAAACCTTTGATTGTGTTATAAAATGAGTATGTAAAATTCGTCAGCTTGTTAAAGATACCTATGATCAAATTGTTTACCTCAAGCTTTTGTGAAATTGGAGTTTACACACGCTGAAAAAATAATTAGTAATTTGTATAAAGTACACAGAAATCATGGATAATGTTTTTTGTTAATGCGTAAGCCCTAGAAACTTAATGTATACAATTATAGCAGTTAACTAACGTGAGTAACTATCTAGCTATTGCGACTGTAACCGCAGTTCTCCAAAGAATTGTTCAAAACTCTCTCCAATTTGATGTACAAGGTGCGAGAGTGACAACTTTAAAACCCATTAATTTAAGTAGTGGTCCATCGGAACTAGGTGTAAATATTTTTCTTTATCAGGTACTGAGCAATCCGGCTCTAAATAATATTGATGCCACTCCTATGCGTTCTAGAGCTAACCCCAATAAACGCCAGACTGCACTAGACTTATATTATATGTTGAGTTTTTATGGTAATGATGTTGAGTTAGAACCCCAGCGTATATTAGGTAGCGTTTTGAGGACTCTCAATGATCAGAGCATTATTACCTCAGAGATGATTCAGCAAACATTAGCTAATTCAAATTTCCCATTTTTGAGCGATTCTAATCTAGGAGATCAAGTTCAACAAATCAATATTTCATTAAATGACCTCAGTTTAGATGATCTCTCAAAAGTTTGGTCAACATTTTTCCAGACTCCCTATGTACTTTCGGTTGTTTATAAAGTTCTGATAGTTTTAATTGATGGTCAGGAACCATCACAACGAGCATTACCTGTCCGTCGTGCAGGTTTTGGTGGTGTAGCTTCATTTCCTTATCAACCAGTAGTTGAACAGGTAGTTTCTCAGTTAGGCCATTTAGATCCCATATTAACAAATAGTACACTACAAATTAGGGGTAGAAATTTTAAATGTGATGCCATAAAAGTGCGGATTGGAGAAGTAGAAATCACTCCTACAGAAGTTAATGACAAGCAAATACTCCTACCTTTGCAAATAATTCCTCCTGAATCTTTGCGCTGTGGTGTCCAAAGTTTACAGGTAATTCATCATATTTCTATCAACATAAATTCAACAGCAGAGAATTTGGCTGTACAACCACCTAACTATCATAATATTGAGTCAAATGTTTTTCCGTTTGTTTTGCACCCAACTATCTCACCAGATATAATAGCTGCAGATATCGAAGAAAATAGTGATGGTTCTTACTCTGCTAAAGTAATAGTGCAGGTAAATTTAACTGTTGGTATCAGACAACGTGTGATTTTAGCACTAAATGAGATGATATCAGAAAATCCTGCATCTTATTTATTTGAGGCTGCTAAACGTCAATCAGATGGGAATGTAATAACTATTCCAATTGATCGGATCAAAGCTGGGGAATATCTGCTAAGGTTAATAGTGGATGGAGCAGAAAGTCAATTAAATATTGATACTCGTGAAGATAGTCCAACTTTTAACTATTATATTAGTCCAAAATTGATAATTTATTAATCAGTATGAGGAGTTGTAAAAACTTATGGTGCATGAACAATTTGCTGAAGAACCTCTAAATTTAGAAGTAGAAATAAATAGCTGCAATCAACTTACTAACTTAGCTAATCAAGCAGTCAGTTTAGGGTTGATTTTGGGACATGGATATCATGGTGGAAAATACGAAATTTTGCACTGGAAAAAGGCTTTACTGATGTCAACAGTAGAAGCAGAAAGTTATTTACAAGAATTAATTGAAAACAACGGTGGTTAAATGGCTATATCAACTAATGTAAATACTGATTGGTCTCTAGATAATCAAAACTATTTATTAGAGGCAGTTAACCGGATTAAACTAATATTAGAACACAGAATTTTCCAAATCCATTCTGATAATAATCAGAATAATCAAGGTGAAAAATTCCACCCTCCTCTAGATTTAAAACCATCAATGATGTCACAGCTATCTACCTTGGAGAAATTATGTAATACTTTTAGATTGTCTAATTTTGAGCGTGATTTACTCCTATTGTGTGCGGGCATAGAAATAGATAGAAGCTGGACTACTCTATTTCCGAAAATTACCAGAGATTTACAGATCAACTATCTTTGTTTAAATGTAGCTTTAATTGCGTTACCAGAAGCATTCTGGACAGCAATTACTCCCAATGCAACCTTAAGACATTGGCAGATGATTGAACTAGGAACAGGAACATCATTGACTAATTCTCCACTACGAATTAATGAGCGAATATTACATTATCTATGGGGAATACAGCAAGTAGACCAGCGGTTGTTAGGTATGTTAGAACCTTTACCAACAATTAATAAATTAGCTCCTTCACATCAAAAAATAGCTGATGAAATTGCTGCTGTTTGGCTATCTTCGATTAATCATAATTTCCCTATAATACAATTATCCGGTCAAGAAATAGTTGTTAAAACAGCAATCACTCATGTTGCTTGTACACAGATAGGAATAAATTTACAAGTGATTTCTGCAGAAGCACTTTTGGAAGATATTACTCAACTAAATTTGTTTCAACGTCTGTGGGAAAGAGAAGCTATGTTAAATAATAGTGTATTACTATTAGACTGTAATTCACTAGAAAATGTTGATGCTAACATAGAGAGTAAAATTTCTAGATTTATTGAAACAATTGACTGTCGTTTAATAGTTAGCAGTCGAGAGCGCCGTCGTTCCCGACAACGAAGCCAAATTATTTTTGATATAGAGCCAGCTACAACTAATGAACAGCGATTAATTTGGCAACATACATTGAGCAAACATCAATTGAATCTTAATAGTCATATAGATGTTCTAGTTTCCCACTTTAATCTCAATTATTCTGTGATTGAATCAGTATGTTTACAAGCTAAAAGTTTAGTAAATAAAACTGAAGAAAATTTGAATTTGTCCACATCTACCATTAATAACCCATTATGGAATATATGTCGCCAACAAGCTCGTCTCAATTTAGATGATCTAGCACAAAGAGTGAATTCAGTAGCAGATTGGGATAACTTAATTCTGCCTGAAAAAGAACTAAATACTCTGCGAGAAATTGCTATTCATGTCCGTCAAAGAAGTAAAGTGTATGAGTCTTGGGGATTTATCTCTAAAAGTAAAAGTGGACTGGGTATTAGTGCTTTATTTTCTGGACAAAGTGGCACAGGAAAAACTATGTCAGCAGAGGTACTGGGAAACACTTTAAATTTAGATGTTTATCGAATTGATTTGAGTTCCATTGTGAGTAAATACATTGGTGAAACGGAGAAGAATTTGCACCGTGTTTTTGATGTAGCAGAAGTTGGAGGAGCAATATTACTTTTTGATGAAGCGGATGCTTTATTTGGTAAGCGTTCTGATGTTAAAGATAGTCATGATCGTTATGCCAATATGCAAGTTAGTTATTTATTACAAAAAATAGAATCTTACCGGGGGTTAGCAATTTTAACTACTAATTTAAAAACCTCTATAGACCCTGCTTTTTTACGTAGATTACGGTTTGTTGTCCAGTTTCCCTTTCCAGATATAGCTCAAAGGGAAGAAATTTGGAAACGGATGTTTCCACAAAAAACACCTACAGAAAAATTAGATTTTAAAAAATTATCTAATTTAAATGTTGCTGGAGGTAATATTCGTAATATTGCTATAAATGCTGCTTTTTTGGCGGCTGAAGCCAATGAACCAGTGATGATGAAACATATTCTTCAAGCCGCTAAGAGCGAATATGTGAAGCTAGAAAGACCAATGACCGATAACGAAGTTAGGGGATGGATATAAAATTTGTACGTCAGATTATAGCGTTTCCTAGTCTAATGAAGTAGACTAATTATGATAAAGCTGTGCATCTACTTAATGGTAAAAATGAAAGCATATTCTCTCGACTTTCGCCAAAAAATATTAGATACATATTTGCAAGGTGGAATATCACAACGTCAATTAGCAAAAAGATTTTGTGTAAGTTTAAGTTTTGTGGAAAAATTACTAAAGCAATATAAAGAAACACAAAGTATTGCTCCTAAACTCAGGACAAAACAAACTTCTACCAAGCTAAATTTAGAACAACTTAATATTCTTCAAGAAATAGTTGAAGCCAAGAATGATGCTACTTTATCAGAAATCCGCTTAATTATCGAAGAAAAAACGGGAATAACAATTGGTATATCGACAGTAGATCGGATGTTACGGAAAATGAAAATTAGCCGAAAAAACATGACCCTCTTCGGAGAAAGCAAATAAAACAGTTCAAGCGTTAAAAGTAAAATTCTGGCTTCAACTTCAGGAGATATATCTGGAGCTAAATTAATTTATTTGTCTCCAGAGGCGTTGAATATTAGGAAAAGATTAAAAAAGTTCCATAATTTGATATAATCTAAAAAATATAGATAAAAATTATCAAATTACGCGCTTAAAGAATTTTCCAGAAGTGTTCACTGATAGCTATTACAAGTAGCTATATCTAATTTTCTCAAAGGAATTAAACCTGTTTCCGATAGTAAACATTGAACTTGAGTAGTTTTCAAAATCTCCGCAAATTTTTCTCCAATTGGCTCTTGACGATTATCTCTTAGATAAATCACAGATAGAGGGTAAGCTAGAGGATAGCGTTGGCTGGTAAACGCCGTTATATTAGGAGCGTAATTTCCCTTATCATTACATAAATCTATTTGTTGAGGTGTTACAGGTTTACCATCTTTTTGAATTAGAGGAGAAACTGGATCATTATTATTGTCAAATAAGGCTAAGGGATAGACTGAACATTCACCATAAACCTTGCTCAAAGAGTCAAACCCAATACTCCCAATGGGGGGATTTTCATTTTCAAAATCTTGAATGACTGCTCTCATTAGCTTAGTGCTTGATAGACTAGTAGCTACTTGTAAACTATCTTCTTGGATAAAATTATTTCCTTTTTGACGAGAAATTAATCTTTCAAAGTTATTAATTAATTCTGGTGTTTTCAGGACACGCTGTTTAAAATTGATTATCGCCTCATTGCTAGATGGAATATATAATTTAATAGGTAGTTGTGGACCTCCTAACTCTTGCCAATTTGTAATTTTACCGGTATATATTTGCTGTAACTGTGTTAGAGATATTTTTCCATTTAAAGCTATAGGTAGACTTTTATCTCTACCTTTTTTGCTAGAAGCAATGAAAATAACTAATCCATCGTATGCAAATTCTTGGTATCCTAATTCAGGATTTTGATCAATGTTAATCAGACTACTTACAGCAAAATTAGCTGCTCCTGTTTTCAGCATAGATACAGGATCTGAGTTAATTAATGGAACACTCTTTAACTGTAGTTTCGGTGATAGTTCCCTGAGTTTATTATTTAAAGATTTCTTCCCTATTAAAAGGTTCTTTTCTGTGATATGATACCAGATACCATTTGGCTTTCCTTCAGATGTATAAATAAAATTACCCAGCGGAATACCAGATATTTTTTTGACGGAATCAATAGATTTATTAGCAGTATTTTTTTGACTTATATCTTTAGTTAAAAACCAAATTAATCCTCCCACACAAGCAGCACTAAAAACACCGATAATCATCCAAAATATTAGTTTTTTTGGTTTTTTTAGCGGTTCTTCCTGTGGTTTATTTTGGTTATGTAAAAGGTAGTTATTTTCTAATAAAAAATTAAGATTTGGTAAATTGTGACGAGCAACTTCTGCATTATTAAACTTACCATGAATTAGCTGCAGAATAAATTTCTGAAGATTGGGTTCAACTCCCATACTCCATTCTTGTTCATTTTCGCAGTTTACCTGATCATTTCCTGCTAATAAATAACAGCAAATTTTACCTAAATCTTTTAAATCTTGTTGAAGCCAAAAATCTAGATTGTTTAAATCAGATTCAATAATCTGATGTTCCCATAAAGATAGATCGCACAGGTAAATCAAAAATCCCTGTAAATTGTATGATATCAGTAAACTATCCAAACTCAAATTACCATGGGGTGTCTTTAAACTTTCTAAACCCGAAGGTAAACGAAATTTTTGACCATGGAGAAATTGTAGACTTTGAAGAACTTGATTTAAGACTCCATATACTTCTATGCTACTCATTGCACCAGTTTCCTGGAGATAACTACTAAGAGTTGGAGAATTATAGAGATTATCTGCAAAAACTAAGTAGCAGTATTCTTGATCAACTATTGCCTCCCAAGGAATAATTAAACGGAAGTCTTGACTCCTACCATCTGCTAATTCTATTCCAGAGATGCGTTGAAAAGTATAATGTTGATCATTTGGTAATTCATATTGTTTAATAATAATTGGTTGACGATTCAGTAATTGTACTGCTTGATAAAAAATACCTTTGCCTCTAGCTCCTAAGCAATCTTCTATTTCATACTGACCCCGATTACCTAAAATTTGTTTTTTCTTTGGTAATCTATTTCCCGACTCAATAGATGGAACTTGAGTAATTTCTGCACTTTCGATCTCCGACTGTTTGGTTTTTCCAGTCAATCTATCTTGAATATTTTCAACAGTTGGAGCTTGAATATCCAGTTCTGAGGCAATAAAAGGCAAAAACGACCTAAATTGTGCCGGGACTACACTTAACAAACTGTTGGTGCTATTGGAAAGAAAATTACCTAATCTACCAGATATATCACTGATAGTCCGCTGTTTTATTTCCTGTCCGATTGTTTTTGCTATTTGCTGAGGATTTTTCTTAGCCACAACCATTCCTTAATTCTCAGGTATCAATATCTTCACCAAAATCCTGAACCCTATTGATATTATAAGGATTTTATCGGTTTTTAAACCTATTTTTAGTAAATTGGCGAAGGTGTTGATATATTATATTACTATTGATGATCAAAAATATCGGATACAAGTCCTGTCTTTTTCATCGACTATTGTGGTAAAATTTTGTTTAATGGCCTTATGGTATTGGGAGACTTTAAAGGAACATTGAGGGATGGTTTGACCATTTTGATAACACAACCCACTAAAGCGTTAAGGAATCCTCTCTCATGAAAGTAAAAGGAGCTATGTCAGTGACAAAAGAGGGTGATCGCCGTTCTTAATCTAGTGAGGTACAGTAGCGACAATGGGTAAGCCAGCCTTACCGGATGTCCTGATCATGATTTTGTCAAATTTTTTTAGTTCTTGATAGTAGAATATTAAAGGCAGTTAAAACCGCCAGTCACGCTTTGTGAATCAGTTTTAGACTTACTAAGTATATTGTAAAGGTAAATACACAGGAGAATCGATGATGGGAACTAAGGACTGGAAAAGAGATATTGGATTTCCGATTTTTTCCCATTTATCTTCTTTGTTGCTTTTGAGTTTTTACTGTTTAGTTTTGACTGTTTACAGTTCCAAAGCTGCGAAAGCTGAACAAAATTTAAAGGATTTTGATTATTGGGCTTCTTTATGCAGCACTTGGGAAAATGCAGCTAATAACCAGAAATATGAGGAAGCACTGAAAGCCTGTGATAATGCTTTAGGGATTCAACCCAATCAATCAAAACTTTGGCTGGCTCGTGGTAATGTTCTCTCAGCATTTAATAAGTTTCAGGAAGCGATCGCTTCCTATGAACGAGTTGTTACTTTAGAACCGAAAAATTCTGAAGGTTGGACACAAAAATGCTTGGCTTTGTCAGAGTCAGGACAATATCCTCAAGCGATAGCTGCTTGTGAAACAGCCTTACGCATAGATGATAATTGGGGTAGAGCCACCGCAGCCGTAGCTTGGAATTATCGTGGTATAGCACAGAGTAAATTCGCCCAGACCGAAGCAGCCCGGTTATCTTTCGATTGGGCTACAAAATTAAATCCAGATTATTCTTTAGCTTGGACAAATCAATGTTTGTCTTTTTACCAAGCTGGTAATTATCAACTAGCATTACGGGCTTGTGATCGCGCTTTGGAAGCCAATCAATTTTGGGGACATTACTCAGCCTCCATTGGCTGGGCTAATCGGGGGAAAGTTACTCAAGCTATGGGTCTATATGATGAATCATTACAAGCCTATAATCGAGCGATCGCTAGTAATCAAAATAATCCCCAGCTTTGGACAGACTATGGTATTATTCTCCACAAATTAGGCAAATATGAACAAGCACAATCTGCCTTTGAAACAGCATTAAAATTAAATCCTAATTACACATTGGCATTAGTCCATCAATGCGCCAATTTTAATCGGATAGGAATGTATAAAGATGCTGCTACCGCTTGCGAAACAGCCTTACAAAAGGGAGATAATAGCTGGGGGAAAGAAGGGGTAGCCCTAGGTTGGAATCAGTACGGTAACGCCCTCACAGGATTAAAAAAATACGAAGAAGCCCTAGCCACTTTAAATCGAGCGATCGCCATCAAACCAGATTACGCTAGTGCTTGGACTAACAGGAGTGTTACCCTTTGGCATCAGGGAAAAAATGATGAAGCCTTAGCATCTAATCAACGGGCCTTAGAATTAGATCCTAATTCTACTCAGTCCTGGTATAACCAAGGTAGAATTTTGACCTCATTATTAGACAGCGAGGAAAATATTATCGCCGCATATAATCGGGCTTTAAAAGGAGATGGTTATGTTGGCGATAATTCCATGTTAGCAGAAATTTGGGTGAATCAAAGTGCAGTATTGTTACGCATGAAACGCTACAAAGATGCAACTGTTGCCGCTGACAATGCCCTAGTATTTAACTCCAAATATCCAGAAGCCTGGTATAATCGAGCTATCGGATTCATGGCTTTACGTGAATATCAAAAAGCTTTAGATAGCTATGGAAGAGCGATCAATATTGATGGTAAAAATGCTAATTTTTGGGCGGGAAAAGGTATTGCTTTGAGGTTTTTACAAAGATATCCAGACTCTTTAGTAGCTTTAAAAAAAGCTTTGGAACTCAACCCTAATCATCCACAAGCATTAATTAACCAAGATATTGTTATGCAAAAAATCCAGCCACCAATTCCTTAGGAATGTAGAGAAACCAAAAAAATAGGATACAAGTCCCCTCTTTCTACAACGGCTTTTGTTGATTTTAACAGGACTTACGCAACTGGCACAAGCGATTTCTAGGTAGTGCTTTGCTATCGCTTATTTTACCGAAAATTCCAGCACAGACCACCCGATAATATTTCCATTGCGGTCAAAGTTTTGATTTATTTCTAAACCATCAGCCTTGATTATATTTCTGGTTTTTAATTGTTCATTATCCCCATAGATATATTTATTTTGCTACTTAGGAGTAAGATATTTTCTCTTCCTGTTGAGAACAAAGATGGGACGGTTTTTACTGAATACCAAAGGAGCAAGTCTGTCAAGATTCTGAACTGGGGTATACATAAGCCAAGAAGGAGGTTTCTTCTGAAACGTAGTAGAGTGTTCATCCTCTAAACCTGATAGCTCAATAGGGGATGAGATGAAATTATATTCTATGAATTGGTGTTTAGGGTCAAAAAATAGATAATTTGTTAGGGTTTAATTTGGGCAATAGCTAGGCCCCTAGAAAACATCATACAGAGTGTAACTTCGTAAGTGGCCCCTTGACAATTAAGATATATCATGTATTTGAAGTATGATTACTTTTGCAAAGATATTTTTACATTTCTTCCCATTTGGATCAGTTTTGAACTAAACTATATTTTAAGTATTTTTTGCACCAATACTTCAGATTATTGACTAGATACCTAATGGAGGATGACTACTGATGGCATTAGATTATTTTGCTCCTGGAGTTTATGTTGAAGAAGTAGATCGGGGCAGCCGTCCCCTGGAAGGCATCAGCATGAATGTTGCCGGATTTGTTGGTTTTACCGAAGATGTTCGGGGGGATGCGGAACTTTTCAAACCAATCATGATTACTAATTGGGAACAATATAAACAATATTTTGCCAAACTTGATTCTGATGGGTTTACAGACTTCGGTGCGTATCTTCCTTTTGCCGTACAGGGCTGGTTTTTAAACGGAGGTGGTCGCTGTTGGATCACGAGTATTGGTACAAAACTACCTGGTTCTCCAGAACCAGAAGCAAAAGATATTGCCACACAAGTATTAACATCTGGTGGTAAACCGGCTTTAGCTTTTAATCTCAAATCACAAGTTCTTGCTCTTCCTGGTAGCGATACTGAGGATAGTAATCCTATCAACCCTAATCGAATTCAGATCATCATTACCGATGGTAAGCCCAGGGAAATAGAAAATCCTGAGACTGAATACAAGCCTCCAGTGGATAGTGGCCAATACTTTACGCTGATTATCAAAGAGGGTGACGAAATTCTAGAGAAATTTGAAAATCTTCTTAACTATCAAACTCCAGAATCGTCACCAGAATCTCAATCCGGTACTTATGTAATTACTGCTCTTCAAGACAATTCTTATGTAGTAGTTAATGATATATGTACTCCAGGCATAGGTAGTCCTCTCAGCCGTCGTCCTAAAAACGGTCAATACGAAGTAATCGGTGGCGCTTATATTACTAGGCCAGGTGATGAAATCCGTGATTTACAGGGGCAAAAAGGTGATCGGGCAGGGGTGCAAGGTAATTTTGAAATTGACGAAGTAGCTATCATTGCCTGTCCAGACTTGATGCTACTTTATCAAAGAAACTTGATTGATTTAGAGCAAGTTCATGGTGTCATGGAAACCATGATTAGCAACTGTGAAAATTCTTTTCCAGGACCAGCTTTTCGGATGGTAGTTCTAGATCCACCACCAGTTAAACCAGGTAAAAATAATAACCGTGCCGTTGCACCTGATCAGCAAAAACCTCAAGATGTGGCTGAGTGGTTAAAGCAATTCAATCGCCGTTCCATGTTTGGTGCGCTTTATTATCCTTGGATTAAAGTAGCCAATCCTCGTGACAAAGGTAAACCCATATTAGTCCCTCCTTGTGGTCACATGATGGGTATTTGGTCTCGGACTGACGAAGCTCGCGGAATTTTTAAAGCTCCAGCCAATGAAACACCTAGAGGAGTTTTAGGTATTGCCTATGATACCAATATGCGGGAACAACAATTACTCAACCCCGAAGGTATCAACTGTATTCGTAACTTTAGTAACTTTAGTCGTGGTTATAAAGTTTGGGGTGCGAGAACTTTAGTAGAAAAAGACAATATTCAATGGCGTTATATCAGTGTTCGTCGCTTGGTGAGTTACATTGAGAAAACTATTGAAAATGGGACTCAGTGGGTAGTATTCGAGCCTAATGATATGGATCTTTGGGAACGAGTAAAACGCACAGTTAGCACTTTCTTAGAAAGACTCTGGCGAGAAGGAGCTTTATTTGGAGCTACACCAGCGGAAGCTTTTTATGTCAAATGTGATGGTGATATTAATACTCCAGATACAATGATGATGGGTCGTCTTTATGTAGAAGTTGGAGTTTCTCCAGTTCGACCCGCTGAATTTGTGATTTTCCGTGTTAGTCAGTGGTCTCCTACTGAGTAATTTATTCTGATAGACCTTAGATTTATCTCCTAAAACGGTTTTTGATCAAATCCTTCACAAAAATAAATTTGACAATTAATTTTTCTGTTTTGATCATTTCCGTTGATGGTACGATAAATTATAGTTTACTGGAATAATTACGCCCTAAAATAAAAGTTCCCATTCAAAGAGGATGTGAAAAATGGCTGAATTGAAACCAATTCCTACCAGTCGATTTTATGTTGAATTCGATGGACACACAGAAAAGATGGTCAAGAGTGTAACAGAAGTAAATTTTTCTGGACAAACTGCTGGACATGAAAAACCATTGGCTTCAACTAAAGGTGGCAAAAGCCTATGGCAATCTACTTCTGGAGGATATGAAGAGAACCCCAACTTTACAATTGAGGTTTTTTTAGCAGAAGGAGATATGGAATTTTATAACTGGATGAAGGCAACAATGCCAGCCAGTGAAGGAGGCGATGGTAAGTGGTCGTCAAATCGTAAAAATGGCTCGATTGTTGGTTATGATTCCCAGGATCAAGAAGTCTTGCGTTGGAATATTACTAATGCCTGGATTAAATCTTATAAAATGGGAGATTTATCTGCTGAAAGTAAAGATTTAGCCTTTGAAACTTTTGAAATTGTTTGTGAACAAATTAATCGAGTTAAATAATAGATATCTGTAGTCGGATCAAAAACTTTAATCAAGTTTTAGGAGTTAATTATGGCCTCTGGTGAACTTCTTGCTAGTTCCAAGTTTTATGTTCAGTTTGATGGGTTAGATGATCTAACTGTCAAAAAAGTTAGTGGTATTCAGATCACCTTAGAAACCGCTGGGGATAAGAAACCTATGGGAGTTAGCAAAGGTGGCAAAAGTCAAATGCAAGCAACAGTTACTGGGGTCAGTAATGGTAAAATTACGGTAGAATTTGTGAGTTCGGTTGAAGATGATCGTCTCATGAAATGGTATGAAGAGTCCCATTCTGAACCAATTAAAGGCGGAGGAACACAGAGTAAAGGCTTACGGAAAACTGGCTCTATTATCCTTTATAATCAAGGTGGTGATGAAGCAGCTCGATGGAATATAAAAGGAATCATGCCCCAAAGTTATAAATCTTCTAAGTTAGAAGCAGGTAGCACTAATTTAGCAACAGAAACTGTAGTTATTGTTTACGAAAATATGCATCGAGTTAAATAACTCATTTGATGATTTACTTTTGAGGAGGTGACATAATGGCAACACCAAAATTTGAGTATCTTACGGCTTCTCGCTTTTATTTAGAAATTAAACTCAATGACATTTCCGGTTCAAACGATGATATTGACGGTTACTTTATGGAATGTCAGGGTTTTCAACGCTCTCAAGAGGTGATTGAAATTGCCGAAGTCACCCCTCAAAGGTGGGGCAACAATGATAGCGCTAAGTATGGAAGAGTGGTTAGAACTAAAATTCCTGGTAATTCCAAAAGTGATAATATCACTCTGCGCCGAGGTTTAACGATATCACTCTCCATGTGGAACTGGTTAAAAGCAGTAGAACAGGGAAATTGGTATAAACAGAAACGAGATGGTGACTTGATTATTTACGATCAAGGCTCCCAAGAGCGAGCTAGGTACAGATTTATCGGAGCTTGGCCTGTTAAATACAAAATTTCTGGTGTTAAAGCTGGTAGTAATGAATTTGAGATTGAAGAAGTAGAATTAGCTGTTGATGAATTTATTAGGGTTAAATAAAATCAGATGATGCAAACAGAATTTGAGTTTAACCTAGTTAAAGGATATCTAGATGCTGATGGCAATGTTCACCGCGCCGGGATCATGAGATTATCACGCGCTATGGATGAAATTATTCCTATGCGTGACCCTAGAGTCAAGTCTAACCCAGCTTATTCAACAGTAATTATTCTTTCCCGTGTAATTACTCGTTTAGGGGCTTTGGATGATGTCAATCCTGCTGTAATTGAGAATCTTTTTGCAGCAGATCTCAGTTATCTTCAGAAATTTTATCGGCAAATTAATGGGTTAGATGAAAATAATGAAGCTAAAATTCCACCTAGTGAAACTTAGTTTCATGAATTTAATATCATTTTTTTAGGAAAAAGAAAAATGTCTTACCGAGAATTTTCCTTTATTCTCCCAAAAGGATTGATTGATTCTAATGATGAGATTCATCGCTATGGAAAAATGCGATCTGCTACTGGTAAAGATGAAATTATTATTCAGCAAGATGTCCAAGTTCAAAAGTTTGCAGAATATGGGGTTTTGGTGACTTTATCTAGGGTAATTACTGAGTTAGGTCATCTTTCTCAAATAACCCCAAAGTTATTAGAACAGTTGTTTTTAGTGGATTTGGTATATTTACAAGAACTTTATGATCAGATTAATCAACCTATTACTGGAGGTTGGTTGAGTGAGGGGGAGTGTTAGGCTACCCTTTGGCACAAATGTATCAAGAGGTAGCTTTTATTGCGCTCAATTTTCACTGGTCTAGAGAAGAAATTTTAAACCTGGAACATAGTGAAAGACTGCGCTGGGTAGAAGAGATTAAAAGACTCATATAACTATTTGTACTTTCCTTTCCTGCTCTACAATCAAAAGTTTCTAGATTATTTCAGGTCATTTTTTCGTCAAAGTATATGTTGGATTTACAAATTATTTCAATTCTGGAAAACCATACATCTAAAAAAATATGAAATGTTTCTTACCATCTTATTATTTATCTTTTGTTGCTGTTTTGGGCGGTGTAATTCCTAATTTCCTTCCTCCCAATATACCAGCATCATTAGCTCAATCTATCACACCAGCAGGAGATGGAACGGGAACAATTGTTACTCCTGACGGTAATCAGTTAAATATTCAAGGTGGTACAACTTCTGGTGATGCTGCTAATTTGTTTCACAGTTTTGATAACTTTAATCTTAATTCTGGAGAAACTGCCAACTTTCTGTCTAATCCGCAAATTCGTAATATTTTAGGCAGAATAGTGGGTGGAGATGTTTCCCGAATTAATGGTTTAATTCAGGTTACTGGGGGTAATAGTAACCTATTTTTGATGAATCCTACTGGATTTGTTTTTGGTGCTAATGCTAGGTTAAATCTCCCTGCTAACTTTACAGCTACAACTGCGAATGGAATTTCTTTTGCAAACAATTGGTTTAATGCTTTTGGTACAAATAATTATAGTAATTTGATTGGTGATCCGAATGCTTTCGCGTTTACCATGGAAAAACCAGGTTCAATTATTAATGCTGGAAATCTTGAGGTATTTTCTGGTAACAGTATTACCTTATTAGCTGGAACAGTTGTTAATACTGGAACAATTTCCGCTTCTGAAGGACAGATAGTGCTTGCTGCTGTTCCCGGACAAAATTTAGTTCGTCTGAGTAGTCCTGGACATTTATTAAGTTTAGATATTCAACCAATTACATCTGATAACAATTTACCAAATAATGTAGTAATACCAATTAAGTCTTTACCTGATTTATTAACTACTGGTAGTGCTGGTTATAATTTAGGCTTGGTAACTAATGCTGATGGTAGTGTCAAACTAGCTGTTAATGATATCATTATTCCTAAAGATCCAGGAACTGCGATCGCTAGTGGTAATTTAGATGTTTCTGGTCAACAAGGGGGAAAAGTTAATGTTATAGGGGATAAGGTAGGAGTAATTGACGCAAATATTAACGCATCTGGTAATAATGGTGGTGGTACAGTATTAATAGGTGGAGATTATCAAGGTAAAGGAACAGTACCCAATGCTAAAATTACCGTTGTAGATGAAAGTTCTACGATTAAAACCGATGCAATTAATCAGGGTAATGGCGGAAAAACCATAGTTTGGGCAGATAATACTACAACATTTAAAGGTAATATATCTGGTCAAGGTGGAGTTAATGGTGGTAATGGTGGTTTTGCGGAAGTTTCTGGCAAAGAAAATTTAAGTTTTCAAGGTAATGTCAATTTATCAGCAGCACAAGGACAAAAAGGTACATTAGTTTTAGATCCGAAAAATATTATTATTGCTACTAGTGGTACTGATAATATCAATGATAATGATTTATTTAACGAAAATCCAACAACAGATGTTACTATTAGTCCTAATAATATTGTTAACAGTTTACAAAATAATGATTTAGTTTTACAAGCTAATAATGATATTACTGTAAATAATGCTATTGATAGTTCTAATAATAAAAAGACTAATGATTTAACATTTCAAGCTGGACGTTCAATTCTGATTAATGATGATATTAAGATTAAAGGTAATTTTTCAGCAACAGCAAATGATACCAGGGCTATCCCCGCTAACAGAGAAAATGGAAATGCAAGTATTACCTTAGCATCTGGAAAAACAATTGATACTAGCAGAAGTAATGGTAATATTACCTTAAAATATGGTAGTGGTGCAAATGCAGCTCCCATGAATTTAGACGGTGATTTAAAAGGTGATTTAAAAGCCGATACTGGTAAAATTAGTTTAGATAGCACTACTCAACCTATTATAGTTGGCGGAACAATTAGCAGTGCAGGAGAAATAGAAATTGTTAATAGTGGTGGTACAACTTTTAGTAACAGTGTTAATATTGCTAAATTGACTATTCAAGACACTACAGGAACAGTTACTTTTAATAATAATCTTACTGTTAATAATACTTTAATTACAACAAATAAACCTTATAATGTTTCTTTTCTAGGAGGAACAAATTCTATTGCTAATAATACCACATTTACTAATACAGGGATAATAACTTTAGCTGGTAATACTAACTTCATAGGAGGAGTAGATACAACTGCTGCATCAGAAACAAAGATATCAGGTACAGTTAGTACGACTAATTCATTAATTAAGTTGAGAAATACTGTTCTGACTGGATCTGGTATAATTAATAGTAATAATGGTGATATTAATTTTACTGGAAATGTTAATAGTGAAACTGGTAAAAGTTTAGATTTAACAGCAAATTCTGGAACAGGAAATTTAACCTTTACTAATGATATAAATTTAGGAAATATTAACGCAAATAGCACAGGTACAACCGCATTTAATAATGTTACCGCTACCAGTTTAACCACAAATGCAGGTGGGACAACACAACTTAATGGAGATATTACTACCACAGGTGGTACGCAAATTTATAATGATGAAGTTAATTTTGCTGGTAGCCCAATATTAAAAGGTAATAGCATACTTTTTAATGAGAATTTAACTGGTACTAGTAATCTGACAATTGATGTAGGAAGCAATAACTTTACTTTAAGCAAAGATGTTAATATCGGTACAGGAACTTTAACTATTAATAGTACAGGAACAACATCATTAAAAGCAATTACCG
>Ga0208200_100063_pt1 | contig 25264 bp, 26 predicted proteins | sample LakMenEpi13Aug08_FD_150689 | JGI IMG/M metagenome (GOLD analysis project Ga0208200, IMG submission 150689) | Freshwater microbial communities from Lake Mendota, WI - 13AUG2008 deep hole epilimnion (SPAdes) | ecosystem: Environmental > Aquatic > Freshwater > Lake > Epilimnion/Euphotic zone ...
AACAACTGACCACTGACAACTGACCACGAACCACTGACAACTGACTAATGACCAATATTGATTACGATCTCGTTATTATTGGTGGCAGTATTGCCGGATACCAAGCCGCTTTAACCGCTACTCGGCTACACGCTAAGGTTGCCTTAATTGTCAGTGAGGATTTTTCTCATCAATATGATTTAAATTATCAATATACACTAAGTGAAATTAGTCAAATTACTCAAAAATATTCTAATTTAGCAAATCTAGGAATTCACCAAATAAATATTAAATTAAATACAGCAGATCTTAACTGGAAAAAAGGATTATTCTATGCAGGTGCTGTGTCAAAAAATCTTGATACAATCAATTCTCTTCCTCATTTAGCTGCTCAAGGAGTTGATATTATTATTGGTAATAGTCAATTTCAATCTTCTCCTAAATTAAGTTTAACAATTAATGAAAGACGGCTATATAGTCGTACTTATTTACTTGCTAATGGTTCTCGTCCCCTCATTCCCAACATTACAGGATTAGATAATATTGAATATTTGACTTTAGCTAATATTTGGAAATATTTAGAAAAAACCACCTTACCAGAAAATTGGGTAATTTTGGGTGGTGTTCCTCAAAGTATAGAAATCGCCCAAATATTAGCCAGATTTGGTTGTCAAGTTACCTTAATAGTTAAATATTCTAGCATTTTACCTGATCTTGATGTAGAAATAGCCCAATTACTAACAGCACAATTAGAAGTTGATGGTGTGCGTATTTTAACACAAACTCAAGTCACACAAGTACGACAAATAGACAATAAAAAATGGGTACAAGCTGGAAATCAAGCTATTGAAACCGATGAAATTTTCATTGCTACTGGACAACAGCCAAATTTAGAATATCTGAATTTACCAGCAGTGGGAGTAAAATATCATCAACAGCGCTTAGTTGTCAATCAAAAATTACAAACTACAAATCATCGCATTTACGCTTGTGGTGATGTGCTAGGAGGTTATAATATTCAGAATATTGGTAATTATGAAGCTAATATTGCTGTAGAAAATGCCCTATTTTTTCCTAGACTGAAAGTTAATTATCAATCTGTTCCTTGGGGAATATCTTCTCGACCAATGGTAGCACAAATTGGTTTAACAGAAATCAAAGCCAAAAAACGATATTCTCAAAATCAAGTTTTAGTTTTCAAGCAATATTTTAAAACAGCTACAGCCGCACAAATCCAAGGACAAATTACAGGTATTTGTAAATTAATAGTTTTAGAAAATGGAACAATTCTAGGATGTTCTATATTAGGAATAGAAGCAGGGGAATTAATAAATATAATTGGTTTAGCAATATCACAAAATATTAAAGTTCATCATTTAGCAAAATTATCTCCTATTTATCCCAGTTTATCGGAAATTCTCCAAGAAACAGCCGGAGAATGGTATAGACACAAAATTAATAAAAGTCGTGTTTTCCAAGAATTGTTACTCAGTTTCTTTAATTATCGTCGTGATTGGAATTTATAACCTTTCCCTCTCTAGTGAGATACAAAATTAACTCTCCTAAAGTTCATGGGAGGGTTGTATTTCTTGAGCTTGGGAATTGCTATATCAATTCTTCCGTTGTCCCTTGTCCGTGAAAGAAACACTACCAATTCCTTGTAAAATCCCCCTCCCAACCAAACCTAGACCCCGGCCAATTACCTGGGTAAGAACAAAAACAATTCCCGTTCCTAAAAACCCTACTAATGATTGTATACGCGGGGAAATAGCATCTCGAAATTCTAGTATTAATGTTACTCCTAGAGGAATACCAGAAAGTTGGAATAATTCTTGGTTGCGAGGTGCGTAAATAGAAATTTTAGTAATCCCACGAGGTGCGAAAATAAATAACTCATAACGACTTTCAAAAATTGTTTGCGCTTCAGTTACATATTGACGTAATTGGTATTTCCAAGATAAGTTATTTCTAAATTTCTCAATTTCTCTAGTAGAGATCATTTGTCGATGATAAAAATTTTGTTTAATGCTTTCCTCGTCTGCTAAATTATTTAGTAATGGTTGAATTACAGCATTAGCCATATCAATCAATAAATTTTCTAAAATTAATAATGCTTGAGATTCAGATTCTTTAGTTCCTACTGGATAGGAAATATTATCAATATATAAATCTGTTAATAATAGTAAATGAGACAATAATTCAAATAACAACGGAACTTTATTGATGATTTCTGTTTGTAAATCTGTGGTTTTATCTAATAAAAATTTAACTAAACTGATTTCTTGTTTATCTAAAATAATCCGAGAATAATTACCAAAAAACTCCGTAATAGTAAATTGCCATAAATCTAGTAAAATCTGACTTTGTAAATTAAATAACTGATTTTTATCAAAATTGAAAGCGCGGATTTCTTCCAACTGCTGAAAAAATTTCCGCAGAATAATATAAAGTAACTCTCGCTTTTTATTTTCTTGCAAAATATCAATTTCTAAAGGTGTATTAGTCAAATTATCTAAAGGAAATTGTAGTTTATTTAAACATAAAATCAATAATTCTGATTGCAATTGTTGAGAACTAACTAAAGGAGATTTATTTATTAATGGTTGTATATCTGATTTGGTAATAGCCTGATTGGGAGAAGTATCTACGGATGATAATTTATTTTCTGGTGATGGTTTTTGTCTTTCTTTCGGTAGTGTCAATAAGTGATTAACAATCCAGCGAGAGGCTAAAAGTTCCCGTCGTTGTCCAGCTAAAATTGCTTGATTTAATAGGGTTATTCCCGGTAATTGTAATTGTTTTTTGACTTGATAAAGAGCCTGATCAATATTGTTAATACCTGAAATTTGTAAATTATTTCGCAACTTAAAAAACGGTAAAGAAGCATTGACAATTACCAAATCTGTAACCCAATAATAACCACCATTAGCTACTTCTTGAAGAATGGGGACTAATTCAGAAATTGATATACCTTTAGAACAATAACCATTTATTCCTGCTGCTTTTGCAGCTATGAGCAGTTCCGGTTGAGATTTGGAACTCAAAAGTAATATAGGTATGTGGGGATATAAAGCTTTTAATTGTCCACAGAATTTTAATCCCAGTTGCTCATAATCCAATTCTAAGATAATTAAGTGAATTGGCTGATCATTTCCTACCACCATTTCCCCTAAAACCTGTAAAGCAGCGGTTGCTGTGGGCACGTCTGCTATTACTTGTAAATTAGGAATAGCTTCCAGGGTTACTTTCAGTCCCAACCGAAAAATTGGATCTGGATCAATTAATAAAAATTGTAAAAGGCGATCGCTCATTTTTACAAGAGAGTTAATTCCTAATTTTTTAGGTTATTTTTAATAATGCAGTCTTAATCACTTGGTTTATGACGATAACCATAAAAATTAATACTATATTCAGCAATCTTTATCCCCGTTTGCGCTTCCACTTGACGCAACAAATCCTCAGGTAATTCTATATGCACATCTAAAATTTGATTTGTATCTATACAGTTAACATGACTATGGGAATCACTATTATTTCCGTATAATCGTCCATCACCATGTTCAATACACTCAATAATACTTTGACTAGATAAAGCTTCTAAATTTTGATAAACTGAAGTATGTCCAATCACTTTTCCTTTCTGATTAAGACGATCATAAATCTCTCTAGCAGAAAGATGTTCCTTTACTTGCCAAAGCAACTCCAAAACAAAGCGCCGCTGACGACTGACACGCATTCCTAAATTTTGACACCTATCTAAAGCATCTTGTAAGGAACGAATAGGCTTACTATAACTCGCTTGCTTGTACATATTTCGGTTTATGAATTTCAGGAATCAGTGACAAATCAAATCAAAATATCCTTACCGTAAAACTTGCTGCTCTTCAAATTCAAGAAAATTTTTATATCTCCCATGCTTATAACAAAGTCATTACAACTTTATCTTAAAATTCTTGTAAATATCTACCTAAAGAGTTTAAAAAACTGCTACTGTTAATTCTCAACACTGTTGAGTAAGTAAGCAGCCAATCGTCCATGACAATCACAATCACCCTCAACAACGACTTTATTTATAGTTTAGATATATCACCAGCCTTAATGGTGATTGAACCACTGCTACAAGAAGGAAGCATTTCCTCCCATGAACAGCAACTGCGACTAGAAATTAATTATGAACGGGAAGCAAATGACCCACGAGAACTATCGGAAATTCCAGAAGTAAGACTTTGGTTCATACGTCTTGATAGTAAATATCCCTGGTTGCCTTTTTTACTAGACTGGAAAGCGGGAGAATTAGCTCGGTACGCAGCTATGTTAATACCTCATCAGTTTAGTTCTAAAGAAGGTGTCCAATATAATCCCGAAGCCTTAGAAATATTTTTGATGCATAAGATCTTTATTTTAAGTGATTGGTTGCAAAAACAAAATATTGCTAGTCCCTCTAGACTCAAATCCCTAGCCCAAATTATGGGTTATGAATTAGATGATGCTTTCTTTGACATGATTGAAAAAAGCAATTCTTAAAGGGAATAGGGAACAAAAAGATCATACTTTTAAAAGTGAAATTACTGACTTTTTATTCCTGAATTATACTGGATGATTTTGGATTTTGAATCTAAAATCTAAAATCCAAAATCTACAATTGATACTCAGCCTCCCCAGATTTTTTCTAATACTGTTTGTGGTGAAATATCTGCTACCTTTCCAGTATTTGAAGTAATAGTTAAGACTTTATCACTTGTCGGTAATAACTTTTCTGCCTCCGTACAATTTAGGAGAGCAATAGTATATGTTTCTACAGCTATACTCAATTGAAGGAGGCTATTTTCCACAGACAACATTAAACTAGCACCACCAATCATGGCAGTTAATTTGCCAATATCGTCGGGGGAAGTAACCTTAATATTGTGACAATGCTCTAAAAGCGATCTTACTAAAGGCTCATTTTTGGCTTCTTTAATGACAACAACAGGTAAATCTGGTTGTTTTTCTTGACAAGCAACAATGATTTGTTGCCAACTTTCTCCGGGATAGGTTGTATCTAAAGTAATTCCACCAGCATTAATGAGAATAAAACCTGTTTCATTCACTCCTAAGCGTTTCTGTTCTCCTCGCGCCCATTCAAGATCTATTTTAGGCACATTAACTGATAATGCTGGACAAGGAGTATCAATTTTTAAAGGTTTGAGTAAGTCATGGTACATTCTCGCTACATATTCAGATAGCTTAGGCGTAATGGGGTTAGTGAGAAAAACTGCACCTTGTCCTTGATAGCCAATGCGTGTAGGGATTCCTGTTAACCAGATTAATAAGCCTATTAACCAACTTTGTCCGACAATAATAGCGACATCATATTCACGATCTCGGATCATGCCCACTAAGTTACTCCAATCAGCTAAACTATTACGATCTTTGTAATCAAAGGTTAATACATCATGAACTGACTTGCTGACTCGGTAAGCAGCCTTTGACCGAGGTTCTACAATCACATCTATCTGCGCGTGGGGGTAATAACGCTTCAGATCATCAAGGGTGGCAAAAAAAAGAATTTGGTTATCAATTGAACCAGGTACAAGGGCGACTACATACATAATATTTATTAACGCTATTAACGCTTATTGTTTTATATTTTAGGAGAATATAGGTATTGAAAATTAGGAGTTAGGAGGTAGGGGTGCAAGTCTGGCCAAAATCTAAAAATTAGCCGTTTTTTGTGTGCAGTTCTGCTGATAGGCATTTTAAATTTATTTATTTGAAGATTAAGGAAAGTTGTGTATTTACTAATTCCCGCGGCCGGAAGTGGCAAGAGAATGGGTGCTGACCGTAATAAACTTCTATTACAGGTACGCTCAAAACCTTTGATTGCTTGGACTTTGTTAGCAGCAGAAGCCGCAAGTTCTATTAGTTGGATAGGAATTGTTTCTCAACCTCCTGATTGGGACGACTTTAAGTCCATTATCGCTGACTTAAGGCTGAAAAAAACAATAGAATTAATTTCTGGTGGTTCTACTCGTCAAGAATCAGTTTACAATGGTTTACAAGCATTGCCAAGTCATGCAGAACGGGTATTAATTCATGATGGTGCTCGTTGTTTAGCAACACCAAATTTATTAAATGCTTGTTCGGAGGCAATTATTGATTGTTTTGGCTTAATTGCGGCTGTACCTGTTAAAGATACTATTAAAGTGGTTAATGACAACGGCGTAATTAAAAACACACCAGATCGTCAACAACTTTGGGCTGCTCAAACCCCCCAAGGGTTCGATGTCAAATTGTTGAAACAGTGTCATGATGAAGGTATCCGTCAAGGTTGGGAAGTAACTGATGATGCAGCTTTATTTGAAAAATGTGGTATTGAAGTACGAATAGTTCCAGGAGAAGAAACTAATTTAAAAATTACCACTCCTCAGGATTTGGCGATGGCAGAATTTATACTCAGTTCTAGGCAATAGTAGGGATCAGTAAGTAGGGGAGAATTGTTTTCTCAATAACCAAACTCAAGTTTAAACTTTTGAATGCTCAAGAATATACCCATAGCAGCGAAAATAGAAGCGATTCTTTATTTAAAGGGCAAGCCTTTATCTATCAGTGAGATTGCTGAATATGCGAAGTGCGATCGCTTGATGGCAGAAGAGGGAATTATCGAACTAATGGAAAATTATGCCCGTCGAGATACTGCTTTAGAGGTCATAGAAACTGAACATGGTTATAGTTTACAACTACGCTCAGATTTTCATGATTTAGTTCAAGCTCTGATACCTGTAGAATTTGGTGTAGGTGCTTTACGGACATTAGCAGCGATCGCCCTTCATAACCCTATATTACAAAGTGAATTGATTAATCTACGAGGCTCTGGTGCTTATCAGCACGTTCAAGAATTAGTAGAATCCGGTTTTATCCGCAAACGCCGGGAGGGTGATTCTCGTTCATTTACCCTGCAAATTACACCAAAATTTCATCAGTATTTTCAAATTGAAGAACTTCCGCAAATTCTGACAACTCCTGAAAAAGAACAACAACCAGAAGTGGAGTTAGAAAAAACAATTAAAAATTAAAAAACTATTATTCCTTGCCTTTTGCCTATTTCTCGTAGAAAATACGCTAGTCTAGTAATATGGTTTAAAGTAGAACTAGCAGTTAAATTCATATAAATTGCCAATGGTGTTTGATCCTGACTTTTTAGATGACGACTCTGAGCAACACCCTAATCAACTTCTGAATGATCATTTTGGGGAAAACCCAAATCAATTACTTAAATATTTACAGCATCAATCTCCTGAAGTTTTAGCCCGTGTCGCCCAAGCTGTCAGCCCCGAAATTAAGCAAATCATTTCCCAAAATGTCCAAGGACTAGTGGGGGTGATACCGACGGAACATTTTAATGTACAAATTACAACAGACAGAGATAATCTGGCGGGATTATTAGCATCCGCAATGATGACGGGTTATTTTCTCCGACAAATGGAACAGAGGATGCAATTGGAACATTTATCCAATCAGTAGTTAATCTACAGGTGTGATTAATCATGCCTGTAGGTTCATAGAGTTGTCAATGGTCAGTTGTCAGTTGTCAGTTGTCAATTGTCAGTTGTCTATATTTCTATATTACTTATTATTTTAACATCGCTTCAACTGCGCTAATAAAACTACAATTTCATCTATTGCTGTTCTCATAACTTTACCAGGTTGTGTAGATTGATTTACCATAATACTAAAAACCAACGGCTCATAATTAGGTGTATTTATATATCCAGACAAAGCAGAAATTCCTGTCATTGAACCTGTTTTTCCTTGCACAATTCCCGCAGCAGCAGTATTAATAAACCGATTTTTTAGACTACCTTTCATACCAGAAATAGGTAAAGAAGCCCGAAAAACTTCTGCTTGGGGTGATTTAGCAATTCCTTGTAAAAGTTGTACCAATGTGGCTGGAGTCATTAAATTTTTCCGGGATAAACCAGAACCATCTACAATTATATAACCTTCTGGTTCAACTCCTAATTGAGTCAAAGTTTCTCTGATAATTTCTAAGCCAATATCAGCGGTATTTTGATTTTTTTCTCCTGGTTTTTTAATAGCTAAACTCCTGAGTAAAGTCTCAGCATACAAATTATTACTATTTACATTTGTCTCTATCAATAGTTCCGATAAAGGTGGAGATTCTATTGCGGCTATTTCTTTTTCTTGTTTATTTTGACTAAGATTATTATTTCTAGTTTCTTTAACAGTGATTCCCTCTCTATCTAAATTCTGACGAAATTGGCTGATAAAATTGGCAATTGGATCAAATACAGCTAAACCTATAATTTCTGGTTGAGAATTTACAGCTAATTGTCCTTTAATTCGCAGAGTTTGTCCTTTTAAGTCACGATTTACTTCTACAAAAGCGGGTTCATTTGTTTGAGTTGTGACAGAATTATTTGCAATTTTCCACCGATATGCTTCTGTTGGTTCGGTCCATTTTAGTTGTAATGGTTTACCGATAGTTTGGGGGGAAAAAGTTAGTATAGTAGCATTTTCATTGAGAATAAAACTGTGAATAGGTGCACCATAATCAGCTTGTATATCTTCCCATTCCCAACTGGAATTAACTACCTCACCTTGAAAATAACTATCATCAAAAATTAACTGATTAATTTGTCTAATTCCTTGTTGATATAGTTGTTTTGCTAATATTATTAATTGGGCATTTTTAAAACTAGGATCTCCCCTACCTACTACACGCAAAACACCATTACCTTCATCATAAATAGAGGTACGAATCCGAAAATCTGCCCCTAATTGTTGTAATGCTGCTGCTGTTGTAAATAGCTTCATGTTAGAAGCGGGAATAAAATATTTTTGGCTATCTTGACTATAAAGAATATTTTCTGATGATAATGGTTTAACTAAAATACCCCAACGTACTCGACTAAATTGGGGACGATTAATAATATTATTAATAGCTGCTGGTAATTGAGCAGGACAAACTTGTTTTGTAGTAGTAATTTCGGGAGTAACTGTTTGTGCTTTAGCTATTTCTTGAATACTACCAATATTAATAGAGATAAATAGTACAATCAAGCGGAAATAATTTTTCTTGAACATATTACTTACCAATTATTGTTTGGTTTAGCGAGATTTTTGAATTTTGTAAATTGTGGATCAAATAATAGTTTAATTGTTCCTGTTGGTCCATTGCGATGTTTAGCGATTATTACTTCTGCAATTCCTCTATCTGGAGTATCTGGTGAATAATATTCATCACGATATAACATCATAACTATATCCGCATCTTGTTCGATTGAACCTGATTCTCTCAAATCAGATAACATTGGGCGTTTATTAGTTCTTGCTTCCACACCACGACTTAACTGTGATAACGCAATTATTGGTACAGATAATTCTCTTGCTAAACCTTTTAAAGAACGGGTAATTCTCGATAATTCTTGCACACGATTATCACTACTACCTTCCATTAATTGTAAGTAATCAATTACTATTAATCCTAAGTTTTTACTTTGTTCGGCTTGCAGTCGTCGCGCTTGACTTCGCATTTGTGTGACTGTAATATTTGACGTATCATCAATAAAAATAGGGGTTTCTGAAAGTCTATTAATAGCGCGAAGTAATGGGTCCCATTGAGTTTGACTAATGCGGCCACTTCTTAAATAACTACTTTCAATTCCGGCTTCACTCGCTAATAGTCTTTGTACTAGCTGTTCTTTAGACATTTCTAAACTAAAAACCGCAACTGGTAATTGATAGCCCGCTGCAATATTATGAGCTAGGTTTAAGCAAAACGCTGTCTTGCCCATTGACGGCCTGCCAGCGATGATAATTAAATCAGAACGCTGAAAACCGCTGGTCATGGCATCTAAATCGTAAAAACCACAGGGTATTCCCGGTAATGCGATACCTTGATGACGAGTTTCTATGTCTTCATAAGTATTAGTTAAGGTGTCACCAATATGAACTAATCCTGATTGGGTTTTTTGTTGAGTGACGTTAAAAACTTTTTGTTCAGCATTGTCCAGAACTATTGGTAATTCCGTTTCTGTTTCAAAACCAAGATGGACAATTTCATTACCTGCTTTAATTAATTGTCGTCGCAGGTATTTTTCCATCACTAACCCTGCCAAGGCATCAATATTTACCGCTGAAACCGTGCGTTCTACTAATGTTGCTAATTTATTTCTACCACCAATTTGCGTTAATTGATCATTATCCGTCAACCAACTGGTAATGGAAAGTAAATCAGTCGGTTTTTGCTGGATATGCAGACGGAGGGCAGCTTGATAGATAGTTGTATGGGCACTAATATAAAAAGCTTCGGGAACTAGGCGATCGCTGACTCGACCAATTGCCTCTGGATCTAGTAGAATACCTCCTAAAATCGCTTCTTCTGCCTCGATGTTTTGAGGTGGTAGACGATTACTACCATCACCTTGAAAACTTAGTCCTTCAGCCATAAAATTAGAAATCCTGGTGCTTTTGGATTTTACCTAATTATCCAATTGATAACCACAGATATACCATCTGTGGTGATTAATTAAGTCACCGTTAGTTAGAGACGACTTCAATATTAATGACTGCTGTTACTTCAGCATGGAGTTTAATTTCAGCTTTGTAAGTACCCAATTTGCCAATATCGGGAATGGTGATTCCACGACGATCTATTTCTAGACTAGCTGCGGCTTGAATTGCATCTGCGACATCTTGGGTCGTAACAGTACCGAAAATAGCTTCATTTTCACCAACTTGCTTGGCAATTTTTAAACCAGCAATATTTTCTAAAGCTGTTTTCTGCTCTGTTGCTTGTTGTTTAAGCTCTAATTGTCTTTGATATTCCTTCTCCCGTCGTCGTTCTACTTGTTTGAGTAGACCAGGTGTAGCACGAGCAGCTAAACTTTGGGGAATCAGGTAATTACGAGCATAACCGGGGGCTACTTCTACTAGGTCGCCGAGTTTTCCTAGCTTGTTCACATCTTTTGTTAAAACTAATTGCACACGTTTCGCCATTTTTTTTCGCTTTTCTTTGTAAAATCTTAGTTATTGGGGTGTCACAGGGTGGCTCATAAAAGTGTAGCTTGATCCTCAGCGACTTTGAACATACCCACAGCCTTGATATTGTAGCGAAATTTGGGGAGCGATCGCAATACCAAATCCCAGAAATTTGCAACCAGTAATTACAAGTGTCCATTCATACATTTGAAAAATATATGTGTCTTTATATCTTGGGTTTATAGGAAAGTTGCTGCTGATAGCATAGCCGATTCAAGGAAAACTGATCAATTTATGTCAAAATTATGATTTAACCTGCCAATAAATTTTAATAGCTAGTACAGACTAATTTATTCCCTATTCCCTAAAAAATGAGTAACGAAGTTCGCACTATATTTAACCGTATTGCTCCTGTTTATGACCAACTCAATGACCGCTTAAGTTTAGGACAACATCGCATTTGGAAAGAAATGACAGTCAAATGGAGTGGGGTCAAACTTGGTGATACTAGCTTAGATTTATGCTGCGGTAGTGGTGATTTAACTTTTCGGTTAGCACGTCATGTAGGAATGACAGGGCAAATTTATGGGGTTGATTTTTCAGCCAACTTATTGGATACTGCTCAAGAACGCTGCAAAAATCACCATCCCCAACCGCCTATTAGCTGGATAGAAGCAGATGTACTAAATTTACCCTTTGATGATAATTATTTTGATGCAGCGACTATGGGCTATGGATTAAGAAATGTTAAAGATATTCCTCGTAGTCTGCAAGAAATACACCGTGTTCTCAAACCAGGAGCAAAAGCTGCAATTTTGGACTTTCATCGTCCTAGTAATCAACAGTTCCGCGCTGTGCAACAATGGTATTTAGATAATCTTGTAGTTCCCATCGCTACCAATCTAGGCTTAAAAGATGAATATGCTTATATTAGCCCTAGTTTAGACCGTTTTCCCAGTGGGAAGGAGCAAATAGAGTTAGCGTGTCAAGCTGGTTTTGTGGATGTTACACACTATCCCATTGCTAACGATATGATGGGAGTATTAGTAGTAATTAGGTGATTAGTAATTGTCTTTCACTATGAATATCAGCGGATATTTAACCGAAAGTCGGAACAGTGATTAGTGATTTCAACGAGGATATAAACAACAAAATAAAATTTTTTTGATATCCCTGATTTCACCCATGACAATTACGAATTACAAATTACAAATTACCCATTAACCAATCCAAAAGCCTGTGGATTTGTCTCGAATTTTATTATATATATCACCTCCAATTCTAGGTGGATTAATTGGCTATTACACAAACGATATAGCCATAAAAATGTTATTTCGTCCCTATAAAGTTCTTTATATTTTTGGACGAAAAGTACCGTTTACTCCTGGTTTAATTCCTAGTAATCAGGAACGGTTAGGACAGAATATTGCTAATGCGATTATGAAATCGCTACTGACTCCAGAAGAAATGCAAAATCTGGCGCGGAAACTCCTACAACCTGAACGAATGCAAGGAGGAATTTTCTGGTTATTACGTCTAGTAGTTGATCAAGTCAAAGGTGATAAAAACCCTCGTAGCACTAAAATTTTGGCAGGGATTTTGCGGGATTTATTAGGTGAGTCCTTACCCCGTCTCTTGAAAGTTTTAGCGCGACAGGAGACATTTTTAGAAACACAAATTAATCAAATATTTGATCAGATATTGCTAGAGTTTCAACTAACTCAAGAACAATCTAATCGGTTAGCTGATTGGTTATTAGAGGCAATTTTACCTCCAGATAAATTACGACAAATTATAATTGATTTTCTAACAGATCGGACAATTCAAACTATTGATGAAAGCTTTCGAGAAAAAACCAGTGGTACTTATTGGGTAGTTGCAAATTTGTTTGGTTTAAAGAATACTCTAACTCGGTTGCGGACATTTTGTCTAGATGAAAAAGAAGCAAGTAATCAAAGATTACAAGAGTTAATTAAAGAACTAAAAATGCGCGATCGCTTGAAAGAATTATTACAAAATTTATCTTTGCAAAATCTCCCAGTTGGTACTGTGCGTCAACTGCGAAAAACTATTAGAGATAGTGTGCGTCAATATCTACAAAATAGTGGTAGTAGTTTGCTCAAAGAATTAACAAAATCTGCTGATTGGGAAAGAATTTCCATTGTATTACTAAATCGGTTAAGTAGTTCAACTGTGGTTAATACTTCCTTAGAAGTTGTTGCGCGGGATTTAGCATTAATTTTAGAGAAGTATTTAGAAAAAGATTTAGAAATGATTGTCGCTCAAGCAATTCCAATTTTATCTATAGATCAAGTGATTGTAGAACGAGTAAAAGCCACTTCCCCCGCTGAATTAGAAGCAGCAATTGAGGGAATTGTCAAAAATGAATTACAAGCAATTGTTACTTTAGGTGGTGTTTTAGGGTTTGTAGTTGGGTTATTACAAGTAGGATTTTTATTCTTGAGTCAATCCATGTAATAAATATAGCGTTTTCTAATCTAATGAGCTACAAAATTATCTGTGTTTATCTGCGTTTATCCGCGTTCAATTATTACTTCTTGTACCTCATTGAATGGTAATTGGTAATAGTCACATTCTTTTAATCTATGATAAATAGCTAATAACAAGAAAAAATTCAGAAAGAATCTCGACGCAAAAATCGTTATGAGGTACATATATAGCGGGCAAGATACCCGCACCACAAGAGTTTCATGATTCAACTTTGTACCTCATCTTCAGCGGAAAACGCTGTAAAATACAAGAACCCCACTCCAATCCCCTCCCCGCAAGCGAGGAGGGGGCTATAATATATCCTTAATAATATGAGCCTGTTTTCCGGTGGTTAATTGCAGTCACAGCATCAGGTTTAAGTAATTTACCATTATCTACAATTGCGTATATTACCCAATGATCACCGCATTCTAGACGCTGCTGTACTAAACATTCTAGATATGCACAAGCTTCTGTCAAAACTGTACAACCATTGTCCGCTTCTATTCTCGGAAAATTAGCAAATCTATCTTCTCCCGGTTGGAAACTCTTACGGAAATGTTTCATATATTCCAAGTGAATACCCTCAGGAAGAATATTGAGGACAAATTTACCACCAGGATACAATAAAGATTCAACCGCGCGATCTTTGGCGATCGCTACAGTAATTCCCGGTGGATTAAAAGTAGCCTGAGACACCCAAGCTCCCATCATCCCGGTAGAAAATTCTCCTTGTTTGGCGGTAATTACACAGATAGAACCAATAATCCGGCCTACAGCTTGTTCTGTAGGAGTTGCGGCTTGTTGAGGAACACGCACTTTTTTGGCTTTTCGCAAACTTTGAGCAAAGTCTGTACCGACCTCTTCGCAATATTTAAGAGTTACTTCATCTGGTTTAAATTTGACTTTCAAGGTATCAAAACCAAAACGATAACCCGCGTCTCGGAGTTTACATTCTACCAAGTCTAAAGCTTCACCACTCCAACCATAAGAACCAAATACTCCCGCAGGTTTAGTATTATCACCCGTAGAAAGAACAATTCCTAAAGCGGTATGAATAGGTGTGGGTGCGTGACCACCGATAGTGGGAGTCCCAATGATAAAACCGTCTGCTTGTTCCAAACTGGTGCGGATTTCCTCAGCAGAAGCAAATTCACAGTTTACAGACTTCACCGCAACACCTCCTTTAGTTAATCCTAAAGCCATGGCTTGTGCAAGGGTAGCGGTGTTACCATAGGCGGAAGCGTAAAGGAGCGCTACGGATATTTCTCGATCTTTTTGAGCGCGACTCCACTCACTGTATAATTTAGTTAGTTCGATTAAACTAGTGCGTACCAAGGGTCCATGACCGACAGCATACATTCTCACCTGTAAATCAGAGATCTTTTCCAAAGTTGACTCAACATGGGTTGCATGAGGAGCCATGAGGCAATTAAAGTAATAACGTTGGTCTTCTTTGAAAGTTTCCCAATGATCATCAAATACTTCTTCACCACAGATATGTGCGCCAAAAAGTTTATCTGTAAAGAGAATTTGGGTTTGTTGGTCATAGGTACAAAGTGCTTCCGGCCAACGCGGACTAGGAGTAGGTAAGAATTTCAAAATATGACCTTTACCTAAATCTAGGGTTTCCTTCCCCCGCATAACTAATACTTTGATATCTTGGTCTGTGAAAGCAACGCGTAAATTATTCGCAGCAGGAAGAGAACAAACAAAAGTGATTTGTGGCGCTAGTGCTAAAATTGCTTTTAAAGTGGGAATGCGATTGGGGTTAAAATGTCCTAAAATCACATAATCCAACTTTTGAACATTAATAGTTTTCTGTAATGCTTCTAGATAAATTTCTGTAAATCCTTCTGCTGGAGGGTCTGTTATAACAGTTTTATCGGCCTCTATTAAATAACTATTAGAAGTAGTTCCCCTTTCTAAAGCATATTCAATTTCAAATCGAAGACGTGATTTGCTACGCGATCTCATCACTTTTGTATTAGTAGCAATCGGTAATATCTGTACGTCTCTTGGTCGGGAATTGCTCATAGATATTTGTTGGGGAGAAAAAACTTGAGAAACCCAATTTTTAGCTGATTCAACAGCGTTAGAGAATGAATCTGGAAGTGTCATAGTTATTATGAAAGATGGTTAGTTAATAATTAGGGAATAGGTAATGGGTAATAGGTAATGGGTAATAGGTAATGGGTAATAGGTAATGGGTAATAGGTAATGGGTAATAGGTAATAGGTAATAGGGAACAGGGAATAGGTAGAGAAGGGAGTAATTACCAATCACCAATCACCAATTATCAATTACCAATTACCAATTAATAATAATTCCCGACTTTGCGATGACGAACTGCGGTAATACCATCTGGTTTAGAAACTTTTCCATCTGCAATTGTGCAGTATAAAATCCAATGATCACTACATTCCATACTATTAACTACTTCACATTCCATGTATGCGAGAGCGTCGGTAAGAATCGGTGAACCGTTTTTAGCAATTTGGGTTTTTACTTCTGCAAATCTATCAACATCGGGATTTAAACGTTTGAGAAAATGCTTTTTTAGGTCTTGATAATTTCCTTCTTCAAGAACATTGAGAACAAAGCGATCGCCTAATTGTAATAAATTATCTAAAGCCCGATCTTTAGCTACAGCAATGGTAAAACCTAAAGGTTGTAGACTGGCTTGTGTTACCCAAGAAGCAATCATTGCACCGCTAATATCGCCTTTTTTTGCAGTGACGATATACAAACCATTACTAATTCTTCCCAACGCTTTTTCCATGTTCACGTCGAGAGATTTGATTTGTTTAATATTGCGTTCCCGCACTAATAATTGTCCTAAAGCAATCCCGGCTTCTGTAAATTGTTGATAGGTGAAATCTGTAGGAGTTTCTTTAATACGAATAGCGGAGAAAGCTTCTTTAATTCCTAAGTCGATAAACTTGCGTCTGAGAGTATCAATAGGTTCATCATTTCCTCCATAGGATTCAAATAAACCAACTACTTGTTTGTTTTTGACAACAGCTAATAGAGAACTAATTGCGGCTTGTGCTTTAACTGTACTAGTAGAAGGCATACCTACAATTAAACCAGATGCTCGACCGGCTAATTCTTGAATTTCTTGGCTTTCTGCGGTGCTGAGATCTAATACTTCCACACCCACACCAGCCTTTTGTAAACCATCACCAATTGCGTGTCCTAAGCGATCGCTATATCCATAACCAGAGACATAAAATAAACCAACAGTAGTTTCTGTTTTCGTTTGTTTTTGACTCCAATTGTGATAATATTCAGTGAGAACATCGAGGTTATGATGTAGTAATGGTCCGTGTCCATTAGCAATAATTTTAATTTTACCAAGTTCACCCATTCTCTTCATTGCATTTAACAAAGAACGAGCATTTGGACCCATTAAACAATCATAATAAAAGCGGAAATCAGCTTCAATTGCTTCTAGATCTTCGTCGAAAGTGCGATCATCACAAAAGTGCATTCCGAACGCATCACAAGTGTAGAGAATTTGGGTTTGACGATCAAAGCTAAAAATAGTATCTGGCCAGTGTAAATTGGGCGCACTGACAAATTCCATTTCATGATCTTGACCTATTTTAATGCGATCGCCACTTTTGACAATTCGCTTAGAAAAAGGTTCATGTACTAAACCTTCTAAAAATTGTAAAGCTACTTTAGAAGCTAAAACAGTGGCTCTAGGAGCTAACTGTAAAACATCTTCTACCAAACCACTATGATCAGGTTCAGTATGACTAACAATTATATAATCAATAGTTTTAGGATTAACTAAACTCTTGAGAGTATCTAAATAAAGATCACGAAACTTTTGGTGAGAAGTATCAATTAAAACTGTTTGTTCACCTCTAATTAAATATGAATTATAGGTCGTACCATTTTGTAAACCAAATTCAATATCAAAACGATCACGATCCCAATCAAGAGAACGAATTGCGGTGGTGTTAGGGGCAATTTCTACAGTTTGTATAGTTAATCGGTTCTGAATGTTCTCTGAGATAGCTACCATTATTTCACAAGAGCAAATAAACAATCATTTCTTCTGCCCCCATTCTCGCTATTATGTTTTTTTAAAGCTGTAATGAAAAGTATATTTCGGAAAATTAAAGTCGTAATTATAGATACAGTTTTTACTTTTAATTAGATTAAATTGGGCTAATAAATCCCAAACTACAGCAATAATCAATACCCCATTTTTTCGTAATTATTATTTATACTTATCTCCTATAGAGTATACAGGCTTTACTTGTACTAAGTATAAAACAATGTTGACTTTTAAATCTTCATAATTTATGTAGAAACTTTATTATTACTTTATATTTTTTTTTGCAACTTTCTTTTATGATAGTAGAAGGACATTATTTATGTCACTATCAAGTCGTTTTATAAGAAGAGTGCATAAGTAAATTTTATTGACATACTATGATTACAACAGCGGCAGATTCTAAAAATTGGCTGCAAGTAAGCCGTTATAGTAATCGGGGAAGTATTTATTTGTTTGCTCCGATGATTAATTTTAATGTGATGGCGGAAGTTGGAGACACTCCCCCTTAATTTGAAGTGATTGTACTTACTGGGAAATTTAATGAATAATTCAACAATTACATCTGGATGGTAGTGAACAAATTTTACGCCTATTGCAGCGTAATATAAATAGATGTAATTGAATTGAAATAAATACTTTGATATTTGGTAATTGAATATCTGAATTATAATGTCTTGTCAAATGACTAACTTATATGCAGCAATAGTTAGAAGTTTGATGTTCCATTAAAGCATAAAAATTCAGTATTTATTATTAATTTCCAAATATAAAAAGTATTGCCTTTAATTTCCAAGTAATACATATATAACGAATACAGACAGTTACAAACTGCTGTAATTCTAGAATTATGTCTAGCAATTAAATAATACCTGTATTTAATAGCTTTTAGCTTTAAAAAACTTGCATTGGGTTTTTCAAATGGTTGAAAAACTTCATATTAGTCATATTATTTTCCATTGTTGCTCAAAATGCAGATTTAGGAATATATATGGTACACAGCAAGATTCAAATACGGGATGTCTTTATTTGAGCAGTTCATAATTCCACAAATCTCCAATATCACAATTTAGTTAGCAGTAATAAAGTCATGAATCACGGACAACATTTATCAAAATTGAAAAGATTTCAAGAACTTCTTTTAACTACTTTTCTTGGTGATATCCCCACAATTTTTGGTGGTGTAAAGTTACGCAATTTTCTATATCACGCTATTTTTTCGCGCATAGGTAGCTCAGTTTATCTTCAAGATGGCATTGAATTTCTCGGTGCTGATGCTATTGAACTTGGGAATGGAACTTATATTTTCAAAGGAGTTCGTATAGATGGAAGAGGACACAAAAATAATAAAATTCAGCTAGAAAATGGAGTTGTGATTGAGCATAATGTGGTGATTGGGGCGTTAGATAATACTCAGATTCACATTGGTGAAGATACTTTTATTGGACCTAGTGCTTGTATTGCTGGCCCGGGAAATATTACAATTGGCAAGCATTGTTTAATTGCAGCCCATACTGGAATATATGCTAATAATCACAACTTTACAGATCCAACACAGCTAATCAAATACCAAGGCATTACTAGTCAGGGAATCGTGATTGAGGATGACTGTTGGCTAGGAGATGGAGTGAAGGTTTTGGATGGTGTCACTATCGGTAGAGGTAGTGTGATAGGTGCTGGTGCTGTTGTCACTAAAGATATTCCCCCATTTTCCGTAGCTGTGGGCGTACCAGCACGAGTAATTAAAACCCGAGACGGTAAAGAACTTGTTAAAACAGACTCCTCTCTATTAACTTCAAGCTAGGTTTTTACAAGATTCGTCTGGGTAATTGGCTGTTTTTTATTCTAGCACTAGGCACTTGGGTAAAGCGGGTAGGCACACCAATTACCAAATCAGTCCACTTTAACGGTAAACTCATATATTGCAGATCCCCGACTTCTTCGAGAAGTCCAGGTTCTAAATCAAAGACGTTTACCCTCATAACTGGAGAATTAAGACCTTGGGTATAGAATTACGCAGTTTCGTATTTCTAGACAATCTACAACCTCAACACGCCGCATACATGGGAACAGTGGCCCAGGGTTTCTTACCGTTACCGGGGGATACATCTCTGTGGATTGAAATTTCTCCTGGTATCGAAATCAATAAAATTACGGACGTAGCCTTAAAATCCGCTTCTGTCCGTCCTGGAGTGCAAGTAGTAGAACGACTATACGGACTTTTAGAGGTGCATTCTGGTTCTCAAGGGGAAACACGAGCCGCTGGAGATGCAATTTTGGCGTTTCTAGGTGTGAAAAAAGAGGAATGTCTCAAACCTCGTGTAGTTTCTAGTCAGATTATCCGTAACATTGACGCGTACCAAACCCAATTGATTAACCGTACCCGTCGGGGACAACTGTTATTAGCAGGACAAACCCTATACGTATTAGAAGTTGAACCGGCAGCTTATGCAGCACTAGCAGCTAATGAAGCGGAAAAAGCAGCGCAAATTAATATTTTGGAGGTTCAAGCTGTTGGTAGTTTTGGCAGACTTTATTTAGGTGGCACAGAACAGGATATTTTAGCAGGAGCAGCGGGCGCTTTAGCCGCAATTGAAAATTCACCCGGAAGGGAAAATCCCCAAGGTAAGCGTAACGAGTAAAGGAATAGGAACAAAAAATGGCAAATCAACAACATCTCAATTTATTAAGATCAGGTGCAGTTAATTGGATAGAATGGAGAAATAAAAATCCCGAAATTGAAATTGATCTTAGCAATGCCAATTTATTAGGAGAAAACCTCCGGGGGGCAAATCTCCAAGGGGTAAATTTGAATAAGGTAAATTTAGCTCATGCTTTATTGGTGCGAACTAATTTTAGTGATGCTAATATTAGTAATGCTATTTTTTATGAAGCTAAATTAATTGCAGCTAATTTGAGTAGGGCTAATTTGAGTCTTGCTAATTTTAGCGGGGCAATTTTGACAGATGCTGATTTAAGTTTTGGAAACTTTATTGGTGCTAACTTTGGTGGTGCGAATTTGGAAAATACTATGATTAATGATGCCAATTTAATTGGTACAGATTTGCAAAATGCTAATTTAAAAGATGCTGATTTATCAGGGTCAAAACTTATTCGTAGTAATCTAGGTTTTGCAAATTTGATCGCAGTTAATTTAATTACTGCTGATTTGAGTGAAGCGAATTTATATGAAGCAGAATTAATGACTGCTCAACTTTATCAAGCTAATTTACATAAAGCTAATTTAACCAAAGCTCATTTAGGAAACGCATTTTTATCTAAAGCTAATTTGACGGAAGCTAATTTAACAGAAGCAGATTTAAGTTGGGCTAATTTGAAAGGTGCGAATTTAGCCGGAGCAAATTTAAAAGGTGCGAATATTAGGGGTGCAAATTTTCAGGGAGCAAATCTAAAAGGGACGATTTTAGAGAATAACTTAGAATCATTAACACCAAAGAAATGCAATTAACGGTAACGAGGTAATATGTTAAAATAAAATCAACTGTAACACACCAGATTGATAATATGAATGCTCATAAAATCGAAACGTCCTTAACTGAAGATGGAACTTTGGTATTAAAAGGTTTACCTTTCCATGCTGGTGATGTTGTGGAAGTAATTATTTTACAACCTCAAACCGCACAACATCAAATTAAATCTCTAGAAACACAAAATACCAATCTTTATCCTTTACGTGGCAAAGTGATCCGTTATGATGATCCTACTGAACCTGTAGCTTTAGAAGAAGATTAGTAATTTTATCAAGAAAAATAAATCCATGCACATTCAAAAAGTCATTATCAAAAACTTTCGCTGCTTCGAGCATTTGGAAGTTAATTTAGATCCCGATATCAATATTTTTGTTGGCAATAATGGATCAGGCAAGAGTGCATTACTCGATGGTATTGCAGCAGCAATGTATCCGTATGTAGTTCAAATTCAACAAATTGTAGGCAAAAAATATCGAGAAGCTTCACCTGTTTTTCAAAGAGATTTGCCAGTCCAAAAAAAGGATAATGAACGAAGAAATCAGGCAGAGTTCACTGTATCAACTACAGGTTTTCCAGATTGGACAATTGTTTATAAAAAACCACCTGCTGACAATGACAACGAAAGGATAAATGTAAGTGTCTCATCTTCGTCTATTTCACAAGAAGGAACAAAGCAGCTTTATTCTGCAATGCGCTCTAGAATAGATGAATTGTCTGTCCTAGCTTATTATCAAGGCAATCGCCATTTAAACGATATTGCCTATGTTAAAAATATTTCACACCAATCTCTTAATAGGTTTAATTCACTAAATCATGCCCTTGACGCAACAAGTAGTTTCACTGATATGGCTAATTGGTTTTTTGTGCGTGAGTTTCAAGAATTGAGAGAGGCAAAAGAGAAGGGAAATATTAATCTTGAACTTCCTGATTTAAAGCGAGTACGAAATGCTATTTCTAGTATTATTGCACCAAATACTCATGTTTATTTCTCACAGATTGTATCTGCAAAACTGATGGTTGAGTGGACAATGGAAACAGGAGAGAAAAGAGAACTTTTATTAAGTCAATTAAGTGCAGGTTATCGCAATATGTTAGCCTTGGTAATGGACTTTGCGCGACGTTTAGCACAAGCTAATCCAGACATGGAAAACCCCTTAGCAGCAGAAGCTATTTTAATGATTGATGAGTTAGATTTGGATTTACATCCAACTTGGCAACAAAAAATTATTCCTGATTTAAAAAAAGTATTTCCCAACACTCAAATTATCGCCACTACTCACAGTCCTGAAGTTGTAACAACAGTTCAACAAAATCAGGTGAAGATATTAGAAGATTATCAAATAAAGGAATGTCCATCACCTACCAAGGGAATGAAAAGTTCAGATATTGTCAGATATGTTTTAGGGTTAAGTGATTTAAGACCAGATACGGAAGAATCAAGAACACTGACACAGCTTTTTGAAGCAATTGATAATGGTCAATTAGAAGAAGCAAAACGCCTTAAAAAAGAATTACAACACTGGGAATCTTTTGATCCAGATATGACTAGAGCAGATATGCAAATCCGCCGCTTAGAACGGAGGAATGAAGTATGAAAAAAGTGCTTAAATCCCCAGAACCAGAGGAACTTAAAAACTATAAAAAGCGATATTCTTCTCAGTTTAAACGATATGCGGATTTAAAAAAAATAGAGCTTTTGAGAAAGTTCGTGATACTTTAGCATCTGATCAAAAAGGACTTTGTGCCTATTGTGAAATGTCTCTTCATGAAAACAATCGTTCTGTAGAACATTTTATTCCTTGTAACCAATCAACAAAAGAAAATAATTATGATCTAGATTGGCAAAATATGCTGGCTATCTGTCTTCCTCCAGGTGGAATGAAAGATGAAGACTTGGAAAATCCACAATTACTGAAAGATTTACCATGTTGTGGCAAAAAAAAGGATGGTTTTATTCCTGATATTAGGTTATTAAATCCTCTCAATTTACCAACATTACGTCTATTTATATTCAGTAGTTTAACTGGTGAAATTAGACCTGATCAAATTGCTTGTTTAAAAGCTGGTATTCCTATAGAAAATGTTCAATTTACTATTGATACCCTGGAACTTAATGTTCAAAGATTGAAAGATCAACGATTAGTTGTAATTGACGAAATACTAGAAGAACTTAAGGATGAAACTATTGATATAAATGATTTAGAAGAAAAAATTGCAGTGGAAGAATTGGGTAATGGTACAGGTAATTGGCCTCGGTTTTTTACAACTATTCGCTGGGTTTTAGGTGCAGGTGCGGAACGACATCTTAATAATATTTCTTATTCAGGTTAAGATGATACTTAATAACCATATTTAGATTTACCAAGCACAAAATGATCTCAGGTTAATTACACAAAATAATCAAATCTTGAAAAAGCTTATATTTTTTTTCTCCACACTTTTTCAGAGTCTCGCTATATTAGCAAGTAATAGGAAAAGTTGAAAAGGAGTTGAGAAAAGATGGAAACCAAGCCCATGAACCCATCTCTAGGACTCGCGGACATTCCCCCCGGCTATCTTAACATTATGGGTTACGTTGACAAATCAGACGTTAATGGACCCGGTTGTCGGGCTGTGGTCTGGGTACAAGGCTGTAACCGTGAATGTTCTGGTTGTTTTAATCCCGACTCCTGGGCATTTGAAATTAATGATTTAGTGGCTATTGATACCCTAGCTGAAAGTATTCTTAGAAATCCCCATAATACGGGTGTAACTTTTTCCGGTGGTGAACCATTTTGGCAAGCACCTGCATTAACAATTTTAGCCAAAAAGTTAAAAGCAGCAGGTTTAAATATTATGTCTTTTACCGGTTTTACACTCCAGCAATTACAATCTAATTCTGCCCCTCCAGGTGCAAAAGAATTATTAGCAGAATTAGATATTTTAATTGATGGTCCTTATGTCAAATCTCTGGCAATTAATTCTCCTGATTCTCCCGTTTCTTCTAGTAATCAAAGGGTGAATATTTTTAACCCAGAATTTGCAGATAAAATTACCTGGGCTAGTGATCAAATTGAAGTTCATATTCTCAAAGATGGCAATCGCATTGTCACAGGTTATCAAGGTTTATTGGAATTAAGTTAATTTTAGAGAGGCTGAAAATCAAGATAATCAAGATATATTTTTCAGTCTCTCCCATTTATTAGAAAACCGTAAATAAAATTAGTTATAGTCAAGAAAAGGTAATTTGTACAACTTATTTAGAAGAATCCCTCTTGTCAGCAGCAGATGGTCCTCTGGTTTTATATTTAGATAATAATGTAAGCTATCTCAGTGAGCCAAAGGTATGTGAAGAAAAGCAAGCTCAAACTCTTTCCCGCTGCTCCCTGCTCCCCTGCCTTATCCCAAAGACAATTTTTAACGCTCACCTACTTATTTTGTCAGCGATGTCTACGATGGGCAGTGTCAAGCCCTCAATTTCCCATTATCAAGGCGATCGCTTTTCGGTAAAATATCTTTATATTACCAATTATCGAGAAAACTTTTATGCCTTATAGTAAATTTACTTTGAGTAAAGCTGTAGATGATTTTCAACTGACAATTGTTGAAGGCGATCGCTTTCTACCAGAGATTTCCCCATTTAATCCGAGTTCTTTGCTCAAAGATACATTGAAAGAAACCATACCTTGGGCAGTTGCAGTAGGTAGTGAAAAAGCGCGTTCTGAAGGCATTATCAATCCCGTGTTACTAGAAGTCAAACGTCAGCTTCATGGACAAATTAGTGTCTTTTCCGGCGAAGAGTTCAACGTGCAGCCAGAGGTTGATTTGACGGGTTATGTTGATTTTCTGATTAGTCGCTCTCCAGAGCAATTGTATATTAAAGCCCCGGCAGTGATTTTGGTGGAAGCGAAAAAAGAAGACCTAAAACCAGGACTGGGACAATGTTTAGCCGAAATGGTAGCAGCACAACGCTTTAATCAACAGAAGCAGCAGCCGATTTCCACAATTTACGGAACGGTGACAAGTGGTACGGTTTGGCGGTTTCTCCAACTAGAAGGACAAACAGTAACCATTGACTTGAATGATTATCCAGTACCACCAGTTGATCAAATTTTGGGCTTTCTAATTTGGATGTCCCAGAATGGCTGAGGTAGGCGTTGGGGTTGTTGGTTGACATACTCACCGACCTGAAGGTGCGGTGATTCTTGACACTTCAATGAAACACGCCACAAGTGGTCTTATCGTCCCTCCATGTCCGTTTAAAGTCTCCCAA